>ERZ1023433.12-NODE-12-length-96107-cov-311.779932_pt1 | contig 96107 bp, 85 predicted proteins | sample MGYA00380517_ERZ1023433 | MGnify/ENA primary metagenome ERZ1023433 (study PRJEB33173, sample SAMEA4830417) | metagenome | study: EMG produced TPA metagenomics assembly of the PRJEB25223 data set... | reverse complement strand
AGCCGCAACGCTACGCGTTACGGCTTCCATCAAAAGCTTAACTGACAAGCATTAGGGCTATGCCCCGGCTTTCATGGATGGAAGTTCTGCCACAGCCCTGCATACTTATCCGGACGGGAGATAAACTGAAAGCGTCCAGGGTCGGTAATAAATTGCTGATAGATTGGTGCAGAAGTGAGTGAAAATTCCGTATAGTGGCGGGGCGTAACGGCCTGCAATCGTCCCGGAATGTAGCACGGATTATGCTGCCAGATAACGTGGTTACCCTGTAGTAACGGATACCATGCCAGTCCTTTATGCGCCCGTACGGCCTCATACTCAAAACCATATTCCCGATCGCACCACGCGCCAAAGGTTAATGGCTCATTCGGATCGGCGGATATCGTCGCATGTCCCCAACCGGGCGGTACCAGTACTTTTTCTCCTGGGCCGGCAATCACCGCAAAGCAACGACCGGGATCGTCCCCGACATATTCCTGCATGTAGATGATCGCTTTCCCCTGCCAGATCTCATACAACTCTGGCGGGGACCAGCCGCTGTGTTGACTGACGCGATGCACATGCCCCTGACTGCGAATCGGTTCCTCACCCAACCGCCCCGCCGCATAGGTCACCACGCCAAACAGCAGCATCCGTTTTTTTAGCTCCTCACGATCCTGCATTCGCGCCACGTCCATCGCGATGGCGTACACCTCTTTCGGTCCTTCACACTGCGGATCGCGCAGCGAAGCACGAATCTGATCGAGTCGGCGAATTTCCGGCATCGGCCCGGTCACATCCTCCCCATAGCTGAAGCCAAGCGGATGACGATGCACGGTCATATCCAGACCGTAAAGATGCACAGAATCAGTCATTCTGCACCTCCCTCACCTGAATCTGCTGGTTTTCATCAAAAACCCTGAGAGTGAACCCCTTCGCCAGCGCAGCATAATCATGCCCGGCCACACCTGGCCAGACGGCAAGCGCTGAGAGCACTTCACTGCTGGTGTTGATCAACCGGTGTGCGGTGAAACCTGGAATGATATGAATTGACCCGGCACAAACGCTTTCCAGTCGCGCTTGCCCCTGCTCATTTTGCAGCAGCAAAAGCCCACTGCCGCGCAGGCCAAAATAGACTTCGCCCTGTTCACGGCGCGCATGGAAATGCCCGCGAGTCATGAAATATTCACCGCCGACGCATCCGGGGTAAAGATGAGTCACGCCCGTATAAAGTTCGCCTTCCGCCGGAGAGGTCGCAAGGATCTCAACGTCATACACCACATGTTCACCCGCCAGTCGCTGCCGGGCGGATTCATCGGCAAAAACGCCGGTGAGATCCCGAATACGGGTTGATTTACGCAACAGCGGCCCTTTTGCCAAAGCGCCGCTTGCCCATTCCACCTGCGGTGGCTGGATAAATGGAAGATTCATATGTGTCTCCGGCCCGAGGAGAACAACAGAATCAGAGTAGCAGATTAATCGATTAACCTGGCAGTTCCGTCGACAGAGTGCGGTGCGTATCACACTCCTTATGGTGCCAGCGCCAGAACCTCCGCCACCCATTGCTGGAAACCAGAAACATTAATATCCAGAGCGACCTGCACGTTCGCCGGTCTGTTCATTCGTCCCTCAATATCCACCACGGTTGTCCCGGCGGTATAGTCACCCTGAGTTTCTACCGCGACGAAGCACGGCTTCACGGTAAACAGATCCGGTCGCACCAGCCAGGCGATAGCGCAGAGATCGTGCATCCGCACGCCGGTGCGCATGGTCCCGCTGCGATAGTGGCTGAACAGTGCATGTAACATCTTCCCGGTGCGATTGAGGGTGGGAAGCGTTGCCAGATAGTCCGGCGTCAGCATGGCCTGATTCGTGACGTCCAGGCCGCACATGACAATCTCAATGCCGCTCTGAAATACGCGAGCGGCCGCTTCCGGATCGACTGCGATATTAAATTCGGCGTTAGGGGTGAAATTCCCCCGCCCGGCAGAACCGCCCATGATCACCAGACGACGGATATTGAAGGTACATTCCGGATAGTGCATCAGCAGCAGCGCAATGTTTGTCAGCGGACCGATCGCAACCAGCGTGATCGGCTCCGGGGCGCTCATCAGCGCGTCGCGAAGAGCAATAAACGCCGGTTTCGCCAGCGGTTGTCGCTTATGCTCGACAAAATCGTAGCCTTCCATGCCAGATTCACCATGAACATAAGCCGCGTCGCGTAGCGAACGCAGCAGCGGCGTTGCGGCCCCCTGCGCAAGAGGGACATCAGCATTCCAGAAATGCAGCAGTTGCAGAGCGTTGCGGGTGGTTTTCTCCACGGAGACGTTACCGGCGACCGTGGTCATCAGTTGCAGGTCGAGCTGCGGGGCAAACAGCGCGGCGGCAATCGCCGCAGCGTCATCAATGCCCGGATCGGTGTCGAGAATAATAGGCAGACGCATGATTTCTCCATAAAAAATGCCGGGTGTCAGACCGGCATCTTCGCATAGATTAGCGTCAACTAAATCATTCTACTTCACGAACATCCACACGCAGCTCTTTCGGCACTTCGAAAACGATGTTCTCTTCACGCCCTTCCAGCGGAATCGCATCGCCACCGCCCAGTTCCTGCAAGCGTGCGATGACGTTTTGCACCAGAATATCCGGCGCCGACGCGCCAGCGGTGACGCCCACACATTGCGCCTCTTTCACCCAGGCTTCCTGGATATCGGTCGCATCGTCAATCAAAAACGCCGCTTTCCCCATCCGCTGGGCCAGTTCGGCCAGACGGTTGGAGTTAGACGAGTTCTTTGAACCCACCACCAGCACAACATCCGCCTGCTCCGCCAGCGCACGCACCGCTTCCTGACGGTTGGTGGTGGCGTAGCAAATGTCATCTTTACGCGGGCCGACGATTTTCGGGAAGCGGCTTCGCAGCGCGTCAATCACGTCTGAAGTATCGTCCACGGAGAGCGTAGTCTGGGTCATAAAGGAAAGCTTGCCTTCGTTTTTCACAGTAAGCGAAAAAACATCTTCCGGCGATTCAACCAGGTACATGCCACCTTCCGGATTGCTGTACTGACCCATCGTGCCTTCGACTTCCGGATGCCCGGCGTGACCAATCAGGATCGACTCTTCGCCACGACGACTGGCGCGCGCCACTTCCATATGTACTTTGGTCACCAGGGGGCAGGTCGCGTCAAAGACGGTGAGATCGCGGCCTTTCGCTTCGTTGCGCACCGCCTGAGAAACACCGTGAGCGGAGAAAATCAGGATCGCGCCGTCTGGCACTTCACTGATTTGTTCGATGAAAATCGCCCCACGTTCGCGCAAGCTATCGACCACATAGCGGTTATGCACCACTTCGTGACGAACATAAATCGGTGCGCCGTAGATGGCCAGCGCGTTTTCAACAATGCTGATAGCGCGGTCTACACCGGCGCAAAAGCCGCGCGGGTTGGCCAACAGGATCTGCATTTTACGCCTCCAGTGCCGGATCGACTTCCAGCACTTCAATATCAAAATGAACGGTATGCCCGGCCAGCGGATGGTTGAAATCAACGGTGATGGAGTCACCATTGATTTCACGGATCACACCAGGCATCTCACTGCCGTCCATTGCGGTAAAAAGCATAATCGCCCCGATTTCAGGTTCGCCTGCGTCCATAAATTCGCGGCGCGAGAAATACTGAATCAGGTCAGGGGTCGTGATGCCAAACGCAGCATCCGGCTCCAGGGAAAAAGTGGTTTTATCGCCGTCTTTCAGTCCGAGAAGATGTTGCTCCAGTCCTTCAGACAGAGAGCCATCCCCCAGGCGGAAAAGCGCGGGCTTGCCGTTATTACGGGTTGACTCTGCGGTGGAGCCATCGTCGAGTTTTAAAGTGAAGTGCACCAGCACCGCACTGTTACTCTGTACTGATTTAGACATGCAGGTTGCTCACTTGTTGTGACTCACCGGTTTGCCCGATGGCGCTTGCGCTTATCGGGCCTACAAGGTTCGCGCTATTTTGTAGGCCGGATAAGGCGTTTACGCCGCCATCCGGCACAGGTTTGCCTGATGGCGCTACGCTTATCAGGCCTAGAACATCTGATAAGCGCCACCCGGCAATTTTTATGCGGCTTTTTTCTCTCTCGAGGGCAAAAAACCTTCCAGCACAATCAACGCCGCACCGACACAAATTGCTGTATCGGCCAGGTTGAAGGTCGCGAAATGCCAGTCCCCGACGTAAAAATCGATCATGTCGACAACGAAGCCATGCCACAGGCGATCGAACAGGTTCCCCAGCGCACCGCCAATGATTAACGCATAGGCGATGTTATTGAGCTTCTGGGTCGCTCTGGAGCGGTACATCATCACCGCCAGAATGACACAGATACCGATCGCAATACCGGCAAAGAACCAGCGCTGCCAGCCGCCGCTATCGGCGAGGAAGCTAAACGCCGCGCCATAGTTACGCGCATAGTGCAGATTAAGCGACGGGAATAGCGACACCGTATCCCCCAGAGCAAAATTCTGGAGGATCAGGTATTTGCTGCCCAAATCGATAATCAGCACGACTACCACCAGCCACAGCCAGCGTAGCCCTGTTGAACAAAGAGGCTTACTCATCAGGCAAACTTACGTTTTTCGCCATCACCGGCGATGTTGCTAACACAGCGACCGCAGATTTCTGCATGTTCCGCTACCTTGCCGACATCCGTCGTGTAATGCCAGCAACGCGGGCATTTATCACCTTCGGCTTTGCTCAGAGCGATCTTCAGCCCTTTAAGCACTTCGCTCTGCTGTGCGTCAGCAGAAGCCCCGGCATAGTCAGCGACTTTCGCCCCGGAGGTCAACAGGACAAATCGCAATTCATCGCCCAGCGCGGTCAGTTTGGCAGCCAGTTCAGGTTCCGCGTACAGGGTCACTGCCGCTTCCAGAGAACCGCCCACTTTCTTATCCGCACGCGCTTGCTCGATAACTTTGTTCACTTCGCCACGTACTTTCAGCAGCTCGTCCCAGAAGTCATCGTTCATCGCTTCGCTGTCCGCCAGACCGAACAGACCTTCGTACCACTCGCCGGTGAAGACATACTTCTCACGAGAGCCAGGCAGATAGCCCCAGATCTCATCCGCGGTGAAGGACATGATCGGTGCCATCCAGCGTACCAGCGCTTCCGCGATATGATACAGCGCGCTCTGGCAGCTGCGACGCGCCCGGCTTTCCGCTTTCGCGGTGTACTGGCGGTCTTTGATGATGTCGAGATAGAACGAGCCCATTTCAACTGAGCAGAAGCGCATCAGGCGCTGCACCACTTCGTGGAAATCATAGGATTCGTACGCTTTCAGGATATCTTCCTGCGCCGCTTTCGCGCAGCCGACTGCCCATCTGTCCAGGACCACCATCTCTTCCGGTTTCACCATGTCTTTAACCGGATCAAACCCGTTCAGGTTCGCCAGCAGGAAGCGCGCGGTGTTACGGATACGACGATAGCTGTCAGCAGCACGTTTGAGGATCTCATCCGAAACGGCCATTTCACCAGTGTAGTCGGTTGATGCCACCCACAGACGCAGAATGTCTGCGCCCAGTTTGTTCATCACATCCTGCGGCGAAACGGTGTTACCGATGGACTTGGACATTTTGCGACCCTGGCCATCAACGGTAAAGCCGTGCGTCAGTACCTGACGATACGGCGCTTTGCCTTTCATCGCGGTGGAGATCATCAGAGAAGACATGAACCAGCCACGGTGCTGGTCGGAGCCTTCCAGATACATATCTGCGGCATGACCGGCGAATTCCGGACGCACGTCCACGACGGAGGCGTGAGTTGATCCTGAGTCAAACCAGACGTCCAGCGTATCCGGCACTTTCACGTACCGATCGGCTTCATCACCCAGAATATCTTTCGGGTCGAGATCCCACCAGGCCTGGATACCGTCAACCTCAACGCGCTTCGCCACTTCTTCCATCAGTTCGATCGCACGCGGGTGCAGCTCTTCAGTGTCTTTGTGAACGAACAGAGACATCGGCACGCCCCAGGTACGCTGACGGGAGATACACCAGTCAGGGCGGTTCGCAACCATCGATTCGATACGTGCCTGGCCCCAGTCCGGGATCCACTGCACGCCTTTGATCTCTTTCAGAGACTGCTCACGCAGACCTTTCTGATCCATGCTGACGAACCACTGCGGGGTCGCACGGAAGATAATCGGCGACTTGTGACGCCAGCAGCACGGATAGCTGTGCTGCATTTTCTCAACGTGCAGCAGCGCGCCTTTTTCACGCAACAGTTCAACGATAAGATCGTTGGCTTTAAAGACGTTCACACCGTCCAGCGTCGGCCAGGTGCCTGGCAGATACGCACCGTCCGGTCCCACCGGGTTAGCAACTTCCAGACCGTATTTCTGGCCGATGACATAGTCATCCGGACCATGACCCGGCGCGGTATGTACTGCACCAGTACCGGCATCCAGCGTCACGTGATCGCCGAGGATCGCCGGTACGTCGAAGCCCATAAACGGATGCGTAAAGCGCAGCAACTCAAGCTCCGCGCCTTTTACGCTCGCGAGAACGGTGTAGTCTGTCGCGCCAATGCGTTGCATCACACTTTCAACCAGATCTTTCGCCAGGATCACCGCCTGACCGTCGATCTGTACCAGCGCATAATCAAAGTCAGGTGCAATGGAGATCGCGCGGTTTGCCGGCAGCGTCCACGGCGTGGTGGTCCAGATCACCAGCGAGATTGCGCCATTGACGTTCGTCACGCCGAATTTCGCCTTCACCGCATCCTGATCCGCAGCAACGAAAGCCACGTCGATAGACGGAGAGGTTTTGTCGTAGTATTCCACTTCCGCTTCTGCCAGCGCAGAACGGCAATCAACACACCAGTGCACTGGCTTCGCGCCTTTATGCAGGTGACCATTGCCAATGATTTTGCCCAGCGCACGGATGATGTTGGCTTCCGTTTTGAAGTCCATCGTCAGATACGGATGAGACCAGTCGCCAAGCACGCCCAGACGGATAAAGTCTTTACGCTGGCCGTCAACCTGGGTTGCGGCGTATTCACGACACTTCGCACGGAACTCCGCCGCAGTAAATTTTTCGCCCGGCTTACCGAATTCCTGCTCCACTTTCAGCTCGATCGGCAGACCGTGACAGTCCCAACCCGGCACGTAAGGCGAGTCATATCCCGCGAGTCCTTTGGACTTCACAATAATGTCTTTCAGAATCTTGTTAACCGAGTGACCAATATGAATGCTGCCATTCGCATAAGGAGGGCCATCATGCAGAATGAAGGTTTTTTTGCCTTTTTTGGCCGCACGAATGATGCCGTACAGGTCATCATCAGTCCAACGCGCCAGCATTCCCGGTTCGCGCCTGGCGAGATCGCCGCGCATCGGGAACCCTGTTTCCGGCAAATTCAGGGTTGATTTAAAGTCACTCATCAGATTCTCGGTTCCGTATTGATTACCCAGGCATTTAAGCCGGTTTTGTTAGCCCAAAAAAATCACGGGCAGTTAATTCATCTCGCGCAATCTGCGCTTTGAGTTCATCCAGCGAGGCAAATCGCTGTTCATTGCGTATTTTTTTACGCAGTACAACATCTATATGGCGACCATAGAGGTCCATTGCAACATCCAGCAGATGTACTTCCAGTTGCTGACGCACGCCTGAAACCGTCGGGCGGGTCCCGATGTTCGCCACGCCGGGCAGTGGCTTCTCGCCAAGCCCCATCACTTCTACCGCATAGACCCCTTTTACCGGGGAAACCTGACGACGCAGCGGTAAATTTGCCGTCGGGAAACCAATGGTGCGTCCGAGTTCATCACCGTGCACTACGCGGCCAGAGATGGTAAACGGATGGCCCAGCAGACTTTCGGCGAGGGCCAGGTTGTCCTGCGCCAGCGCCTGGCGCACAGCGGTGCTGCTGATACGGACGCCACCTTCACAGAAGGTTTGGGTGCTGGTGATATCGAAAACATATTCCACACCAGCCTTCTGTAATAACAAGAAATCGCCTTCGCGACCAGCGCCAAAGCGGAAATCATCCCCCACAGCGAGAAATTGCACCCCAAGACGATTCACCAGCAATTCACTGATAAAGGTCTGCGCCGTGAGGGCAGCAAAACGGCGATCGAATCGCACACACAGCACGTAATCGACGCCACATTGCGCGAGATAACGCAATTTTTCACGCAGGCGGGTCAGCCGCGCAGGGGCTTTGTCTGTCGCAAACAGTTCCAGCGGCTGGGGTTCAAAAATCATCACCATCACCGGTAAGCCACGCCTGCGCCCTTCTTCCTGCAAACCTTGCAGCAGCGCACGATGACCACGATGCACGCCGTCAAAATTACCAATAGTCAGCACACACCCATGCGGGGCCTGGCTGAGATTATGTATGCCGCGTATCAGCTTCATGTCTGGCTCAAAACAGTGAAAATCGTCAAAGTATACCTTGTACAGCGGTCAAGGTTAACCGGCGATTGATGTGGCGAAACAGAAAGCAGATGGATTTCATTACCCTGAGGCAAATACCGACCGCAAACTGACAAAGCAATTCAATTTTTATCGCTGAAAAGCTGTATTCACAGCCAGCAAGCTGGTAGAATCCTGCGCCATCACTACGTAACGAGTGCCGCTAGATTAACGGCGCTTATTTGCACAAATCCATTGACAAAAGAAGGCTAAAAGGGCATATTCCTCGGCCTTTGAATTGTCCATATAGAACACATTTGGGAGTTGGACCTTGGCTAATATCAAATCAGCTAAGAAGCGCGCCGTTCAGTCTGAAAAGGCTCGTAAGCACAACGCAAGCCGTCGCTCTATGATGCGTACTTTCATCAAGAAAGTATACGCAGCTATCGAAGCTGGCGACAAAGCTACTGCACTGAAAGCATTTAACGAAATGCAACCAATCGTGGACCGTCAGGCTGCTAAAGGTCTGATCCACAAAAACAAAGCTGCACGTCATAAAGCTAACCTGACTGCACAGATCAACAAACTGGCTTAATCGCCTGTTGTCTGTTGCTTTGTAAAAAAACCCGCGCAAGCGGGTTTTTTTATGTCCGGACTATTTGTTTTGGGCGGTAAATAACGCCGAATAGTTCGTATTGCAGATACGCTGTACCGCCGGATGCTGGATCATCCTCTCGGCAAAGATGGCATGGTATTCCTCCATCACATTTTCTACGCGACCAATTTCTACCACCGAATCGTCGGCATAAAAGTCATGCGCGTAGAGCGTGGGAGCCACAAAAATCGCATTATGCGTCGCGCCGAAGGCTTTCATCAATGCGGCGTCGTCAAACTCCCCCAGAATTTCAATCTTCAGCCCCTGGGAATTAATCCAGTTCAGCAACTTGCGTCCTAACATCGAGCGCCGTCCGGGGATCAGCAAACGTCGTTCTTCCAGACAGGCCGGGAAGGATTTTTCCGGTAACGGCTGGGTACACCAGAAGCTAACGCTACATTCGCCAATCTTCACCGAAAACAGTCCTTCCTGCTGCGTTGAGTCAATCGGGCAGTCCGAGATAATCATGTCCAGCTTATGCTGGCTGAGTTGCTCCAGCAGCATCTCGTGGGTCGATTCAAAACAGCGCAGGTGGATCTGTTCACCTTCAACGACGGCGGCATCCAGTACGTTACTGACCAGTCGTTTTGACAGCGCATCCGCCACGCCCACATCAAATAACAGATTGGACTCTTTGCGGTAGTTAACGATATCCAGCATCTCCTGGCTTAGGGTAAACATTTTATCCGCATAGCGAAAAACCAGTTCGCCAAGTTCACTGGGCTCCAGACCACGCCCCTTACGCTTGAAGAGCTTACCCTGCAGGCGTTCCTCAAGCGCTTTAATCTGCCCGGTAATGGTTTGCGGCGTTAAATAGAGCGCCTCCGCTGCACCGACCACGGAGCCCTCTTTATAGACGTGCCAGAAGTAATAGAGATGGTTGTAATTAATGTGGGACATACACTCTCTCTGATAAATGTCACAAAGGGGGAGCCGAACAAGGCCCCCCTGCTAACTCGCCCAATCAGACTGACGGGCGTAAACGTGCGCGCAGCAAGCTGTAGCCAATCAACGCCGACAGCAAAGAGCCGATCAGGATCCCCAGCTTCGCCCAGTTGATTAGCTCTGGATCCACGCTGCCAAAGGCCAGACTGGCGATAAAGATCGACATCGTAAAACCAATGCCGCACAGGATGCCGACCGCCATAATTTGCGGGAATGAGGTTCCCTCCGGCAGTTGTGCCAGCTTCAGACGCAGCGCCAGCCAGCAGAACAGAGTGATCCCCAGCGGCTTACCCACCAGCAGGCCCGCAATGATGCCCAGCGGCAGGATGGAGGTCAGTCCGTCCATCGTCACGCCCTGTAAAGAAACGCCCGCATTGGCGAAGGCAAACAGCGGCAGGATCAGATAAGCCACCCACGGATGCAGAACATGTTCCAGACGCTTCGCCGGAGAACGCCCGTACTTCTCTTTCAGCGGAATGAAGAAGCCGACGATAACCCCCGCCAGCGTCGCATGGACACCCGATTTCAGTACGGCGGTCCACAGCACCACCCCAACGAGGATATAAACCCCCGTGCGCCGGACGCCGCACAGATTCAGCAGCGCCAGAATCGCAATCGCGAATGCCGCCACGCCCAATGACACCATCGACAGATCGTGGGTGTAGAAGACGGCGATAATAATGATCGCCCCCAGGTCATCGATAATCGCCAGCGCCATCAGGAAAATTTTCAACGCCAGCGGCACCCGGCTACCGAGCAATGCCAGCACGCCCAGGGCAAAAGCGATATCCGTGGCGGCCGGGATTGCCCAGCCTTCTCGGGTGATCGGATCGGCATAGTTGAATGCCAGATACAGCAGTGCCGGGACAATCATTCCGCCGATGGCGGCAATCACCGGGAAAGCCGCCTGACGCAGACTCGCCAGCGATCCCTGCATCAGCTCGCGTTTAACCTCAAGGCCAATCAGCAGGAAAAACACCGCCATCAGAGCGTCGTTGATCCACAGTAGCATGTTTTTATTGATCTCAAGCGCGCCAACGCGCAGTTGGACAGGCGTCTCGAGAAAGGTGCGATACCATCCACTGGTCACACCCATATTGGCCAGCAGCATGGCCAGCACAGCGGCAATGATAAGAATGATGCCTCCAGAGGCATCACTGCTAAAGAAACGATGCAGGTGTTTCACTTTTTATTCTCTCTATAGGGTGAATACTTCGTAATTACTATCATACTCCGCATGAATCATCGTTAAAATTAGATTATTCATGTTGAAAAGCTCGATTTTATCGAGTTATAGAGACATAAAAAAAGCCTGAGATCTCGCAATCCCAGGCTTTTTGGTCGATATGGCAGAAGTGATTAACGGGTCAAATCATCAAAGAACTTTTTCACGCCGTCAAAGAAACTCTTGGAGCGCGGGCTGTTCTTTTCACCGGTTGGGCCGCCAAAGCTTTCCTGCAGATCTTTCAGCAGCTGTTTCTGCTTCTCGTTCAGACCGACTGGCGTTTCGACCACAACACGGCACAGCAAATCGCCCTGCGCGCCGCCACGAACCGACTTCACGCCTTTGCCACGCATGCGGAACAGTTTTCCGGTCTGCGTTTCGCTGGGTACTTTCAGCTTCACGCGGCCATCCAGCGTCGGAACTTCAATCTCGCCGCCGAGCGCTGCCATCGCAAAGTTGATTGGTACTTCACAGTACAGGTTGTTGCCTTCACGTTCGAAGATCGGGTGCTGTTTCACCTGAACCTGAACGTACAGATCCCCTGCCGGTGCGCCGTGCTCGCCAGCCTCGCCTTCGCCAGAGAGACGAATGCGGTCACCGGTATCTACGCCTGCCGGTATTTTAACCGACAGTGTTTTGCTCTTCTCGACGCGACCATGACCGTGACACTTATTGCACGGATCTTTGATCAGCGTACCACGGCCCTGACAGTGCGGACAGGTTTGCTGAACAGCGAAGAACCCCTGGCGCATCTGCACCTGACCGGAACCATGACAGGTCGGACAGGTTTGTGGCTGAGTTCCCGCTTTCGCGCCACTGCCGTGGCAAACATCACACTCTTCCAGCGTCGGAATGCGGATCTCTTTGGTCACGCCACGTACGGCTTCTTCCAGGGTAAGATCCATGTTGTAACGTAAATCGGCCCCACGCGCAGCACGTTGACGACCCCGACCACCGCCAAAGATATCGCCAAAAACGTCACCAAAGATATCGCTGAAGTCAGCGCCGCCGCCAAAACCGCCGCCGCCGCCCATCCCGCCTTGCTCAAACGCGGCGTGACCGTACTGGTCGTAAGCGGCGCGTTTCTGCGGGTCGGTCAGAACTTCATACGCTTCTTTGATCTCTTTAAACTTGGCTTCGGCCTCTTTATCACCCTGGTTACGGTCCGGGTGAAATTTCATGGCCAGGCGCTTGTAGGCCTTTTTGATTTCACGCTCTTCCGCTGATTTGGAAACGCCTAAAATCTCGTAATAGTCTTGCTTAGCCATCTCTTTTTTCTGCCCTTAACATGCGTGCACGGGCGGAGAGGAAACCTCTTCGCCCGTGCCAGTAATTACCCGTTCAAAGGGCGATTATTTTTTGTCTTTCACTTCTTCAAACTCAGCGTCGACAACATCATCATCTTTCGCGTTGTTTGCGGAAGCGTCAGCGGAGCCCGCCTGCTGCTGAGCATGCTGCTGCTGAGCGATTTCCATCAGTTTCTGGGAAACCTGCGCCAGCTCCTGCATCTTCGCTTCAATGGCCGCTTTGTCTTCACCTTTCAGCGCCGTTTCCAGTGCGGTCAGTGCAGACTCGATAGCGGTTTTGTCGTCAGCTGGCAGTTGTTCGCCTGCTTCCTCAACCTGTTTGCGAGTGCTGTGCAGCAGATGGTCGCCCTGGTTGCGGGTCTGAACCAGCTCTTCAAACTTACGGTCAGACTCAGCGTTCGCTTCAGCTTCGCGAACCATTTTCTGAATTTCTTCTTCATTCAGGCCAGAAGACGCCTTGATGGTGATCTTCTGCTCTTTACCGCTGTTTTTGTCTTTCGCAGAAACGTGCAGGATACCGTCAGCATCAATATCGAAGGTCACTTCGATCTGCGGCATACCGCGCGGTGCCGGGTTGATCCCATCCAGGTTGAACTGACCCAGAGATTTGTTATCAGACGCACGTTTACGTTCACCCTGCAGCACATGGATGGTCACCGCAGACTGGTTATCTTCAGCGGTAGAGAACACCTGGCTGTGCTTGGTCGGGATAGTGGTGTTTTTGTTGATCAGTGCAGTCATCACACCGCCCATGGTTTCGATACCCAGAGACAGCGGGGTAACGTCCAGCAGCAGTACGTCTTTCACATCACCGGTCAATACACCACCCTGAACGGCAGCACCGATCGCCACGGCTTCATCCGGGTTCACGTCTTTACGCGGTTCTTTACCAAAGAACTCAGCTACTTTCTTCTGCACCATTGGCATACGCGTCTGACCACCAACGAGGATAACGTCGTTGATATCAGATACGGACAGGCCAGCGTCCTGCAGTGCGACTTTCAGCGGCTCGATAGAACGGTTCACCAGATCTTCGACCAGGCTTTCCAGTTTCGCGCGAGTCACTTTGATGTTCATGTGTTTCGGACCGGTGGCATCTGCGGTGATGTACGGCAGGTTCACGTCGGTCTGCTGTGCAGAAGAAAGCTCAATTTTCGCTTTTTCTGCTGCTTCTTTCAGGCGCTGCATGGCCAGCGGGTCGTTACGCAGGTCAATGCCCTGATCTTTCTTAAATTCTTCAACCAGATAGTTGATCATACGGCTGTCGAAGTCTTCACCACCCAGGTGGGTATCACCGTTGGTTGCCAGAACTTCAAAGGTTTTTTCGCCGTCAACTTCGTCGATTTCGATAATAGAGATATCGAAAGTACCACCACCAAGGTCGTAAACCGCGATAGTACGGTTACCGACTTCTTTATCCAGACCGTACGCCAGCGCAGCCGCCGTCGGTTCGTTGATGATACGTTTCACTTCCAGACCTGCAATACGGCCGGCGTCTTTGGTTGCCTGACGCTGAGCATCGTTAAAGTAAGCAGGTACGGTGATAACTGCTTCAGTTACTGGTTCACCCAGGTAATCTTCAGCCGTTTTCTTCATTTTCTTCAGCACTTCAGCCGAAATTTGCGGCGGTGCCATTTTCTGACCTTTCACATCCAGCCATGCGTCGCCGTTGTCAGCGCCAATGATTTTGTATGGCATGATGGAAACATCACGTTGAACTTCTTCGTCCTGGAAGCGGCGGCCAATCAGGCGTTTAATCGCAAACAGGGTGTTTTGCGGGTTCGTCACTGCCTGACGTTTAGCCGGCTGACCAACCAGAGTTTCACCATCCTGGGTATAAGCAATGATAGAAGGCGTGGTGCGATCGCCCTCGGCATTCTCCAGCACACGTGCAGTGGTGCCATCCATAATCGCTACACAAGAGTTGGTCGTACCCAGGTCGATACCAATAATTTTACCCATCTAAACGTCTCCACTAAAAATTCGGTCAACATGTGGTTGTGAGTCTGTAATAAGGGCGAAACGTGCGGTTTCAACTACCCTGATTCGTTTTTTTTCAGACTCACCACTGCGGTTGACTACTAAGTGGGGTCGTAACCCACTTCATCAAGGGGGGGAATGAAAAAATTTTTGCTTTTGTTGAAATAAAACGCCTGGACGGTGTGTGAGGTCGATCACGGCAAAAATTCATCCTTTTCCCCCGATGAGATCATAGACAGCCCCTTCTCTCCTGATTATTATGCCGCGCCCCGAACGGTGTCATGTTTTAGCGGGGATAACTATTTCACCATTCAATTAATGATGATTTTGAGGATTTATGGGCAACACTAAGTTGGCTAACCCGGCACCGCTGGGCCTGATGGGCTTCGGCATGACCACCATTCTGCTTAACCTGCATAACGCGGGTTTCTTCGCCCTTGACGGTATTATTCTCGCGATGGGAATTTTCTACGGCGGTATCGCGCAAATTTTTGCCGGCCTGCTGGAATACAAAAAAGGGAACACCTTCGGTTTGACCGCATTCACGTCTTACGGCTCGTTCTGGCTGACGTTAGTTGCGATCCTGCTGATGCCGAAAATGGGTCTGACAGAAGCGCCGAATGCGCAGTTCCTCGGTGCCTACCTGGGTCTGTGGGGCGTATTCACGCTGTTTATGTTCTTCGGCACGCTGACAGGCGCACGCGCATTGCAGTTCGTGTTCCTGAGTCTGACGGTTCTGTTCGCCCTGTTGGCCGTGGGTAACATCGTGGGTAACGAATCGGTGATCCATTTTGCCGGCTGGATTGGCTTAATCTGTGGTGCCAGCGCCATTTACCTGGCAATGGGTGAAGTGCTGAACGAACAGTTCGGCCGTACCATTCTGCCGATTGGTGATACGCACTAATCATCAGTATCCCCCCGTTAAGGGGGGATTCTTGTTACGGCTGTTGTAGCTCAGCCTGCATTTCCGTATCGCGATAATACATATCCTGTCGCAGCCAAACACCCAGTCCCAACCCCACCAGCGACAACGCCAGCACATACCAGGCCGGCGCCATCGGCGAGACGCTCATCAACAGCGTCACGGCAATCGGCGTCAGCCCACCGAAAATGGCGTAAGAGACGTTGTAGGAAAATGAAATACCGGTAAAGCGGACTTCCGCAGGAAACGCGCGCACCATCACGTATGGCACAGCGCCTACCACACCCACACATAGCCCCACCAGCCCATAGAGCAGGAACAAGTATTGCGAATGTGCGCCCGCCAGGTGATAGAACAACCCGCTCGAACAGGCCAACAAGATACTGCCAATAATAAAGGTTTTGCTGGCGCCAACACGATCGACGATAAAGCCCGCCAACAGACACCCCAGACAAAGCATAATGGTCGCCACGCTGTTTGCCTGTAACGTCAGCGCCGGGGCCAGACCGTACTGCTTTTGCAGCCAAACCGGTGACATTAAAATCACCACCACAATCCCTGCAGAAAGCAGCCAGGTCAGAAGCATGGAGATCACCACCGCTTTCTGGTGTTTCACCACCACCGACTTCACCGGCAGCTCCTGCGCCAGCTTCTTGCGCTGTTGCATCTCCAGAAAGATCGGCGTCTCCTGTAACCAGCGGCGTAAATACATCGCCACCAGACCAAAAACGCCCCCCAGCAGGAACGGAATTCGCCAGCCATAGTCATGCACGGCCTGCTGCGTCAGGTGCGTGTTAATTTGCGTCGCCACCACCGAACCTAACAGGATCCCCACCGTCAAACCTGCCGTCAGCGTACCGCAAGCCATTCCAATTCGACGTTCAGGGACGTGCTCGGCGACGAACACCCATGCGCCCGGCACTTCGCCGCCAATCGCAGCGCCCTGCAGAATGCGCATCAACAGCAACAATAACGGCGCGACAATCCCAATCGATGCATAGGTTGGCAACAACCCCATCGCCAGCGTCGGCACGGCCATCAGCAGAATGCTCAAGGTGAACATCTTTTTGCGCCCGACCAAATCGCCAAAATGCGCCATGATGATGCCGCCTAACGGACGTGCCAGATACCCGGCAGCGAAGATGCCAAACGTTTGTACCTGACGAAGCCATTCGGGAATATCAGCGGGGAAAAACAACTCTCCCACCACGGCAGCGAAAAAGACGAAGATAATAAAGTCGTAAAATTCAAGCGCACCGCCAAGAGCGGCCAGCGTCAGCGTTTTGTAATCCTGGCGATTCAGGGGGCGTGTATGTTGTGACATAGTGAACCATGAGTCAGTGGAGCATTAGAGTGATGAACGACACTTGTAAAGTAAAACTTACTATATCGTAAACAAATCAATACTCCACTTTCACCGTCACTTATCTTACGAAAAGACTAACTTTAGGCGTTTGTGTCGCGCCTGGCACTTTTCGGGCGAAAAGATGCTACGATTTCCGGCACAGTTTCCACATACGGCCCCTCAAGGAGCTGTATACAATACGGTACACTTGCAAAGATACCCGCCACGACGACATTCCCCTCTGCATCCTTCACGCCTTCCAGGGTCTCCTGGATGGATTTCGGCTGGCCCGGTAAATTGAGGATTAACGCCTGCTTGCGGATCACGCCGACCTGACGTGACAGGATCGCCGTCGGCACAAAGTGCAGACTAATCTGCCGCATCTGTTCGCCAAAACCAGGCATCTGGCGATCGGCAACCGCGAGGGTAGCATCCGGCGTCACATCGCGACGCGCAGGGCCGGTGCCGCCAGTGGTCAGCACCAGATGGCAACTCATCTCATCCACCAGCTCACACAGCGTTTGTTCGATGATGGCCTGTTCATCAGGAATCAAGCGCGTCTGCACCTCAAAGGGAGTGGTCAGCGCCGTCGATAACCACGCTTCCAGCGCCGGAATGCCTTTATCCTGATAGACACCGCTGGAGGCGCGGTCAGAAATGGAAACTAAGCCAATACGTAAGGTGTTCATGATTATTCCGTTTAAACAGTCTCGTTAAACAGAATGATACACTGCGAAGGGAAGGACAGACAGGGTTCAGAAGAAGTAGCGTGACCGGCGTACCGACCACGCTATAGTGGGTAGAAAGGATTACAGCAGATCGCCGATCATTTTCTCCAGTTTTTCCTGGTCGACAGCAAACTTACGGATACCGTCCGCCAGTTTGTCTACCGCCATCGGATCCTGGTTGTGCTGCCACAGGAACTCAGACTCGGTGATGCGTTCCGGACGCGCTTTCACTTCACCAGAGAAAGACAGTTTACGCTCGATGGCGCCTTCGCTTTCCGCCAGCTCTTTCAGCAGCGCCGGTGCGATAGTCAGGCGATCACAGCCTGCCAGCTCAAGGATTTCGCCGATGTTACGGAAGCTTGCGCCCATCACAACCGTCTCGTAGCCGTGCTGTTTGTAGTATTCGTAGATCTCCGTAACGGAAACCACGCCCGGATCTTCAGCCGGGGCATACTCTTTCTTGTCGGTATTGGATTTATACCAGTCAAGAATACGACCCACGAACGGAGAGATCAGGAACACGCCGGCTTCAGCACAGGCACGTGCCTGCGCGAAGGAGAACAGCAGCGTCAGGTTACAGTTGATGCCTTCTTTTTCCAGCTGCTCTGCAGCGCGGATGCCCTGCCAGGTTGAAGCCAGTTTGATCAGAATGCGATCGTTGCTGATGCCTGCATCGTTATACAGCTTGATGATACGTTTCGCTTTGGCGATAGACGCGTCGGTGTCATAGGACAGGCGAGCATCCACTTCCGTAGAGATACGACCCGGGACCAGTTTCAGGATCTCCAGACCGATGTTCACTGCCAGTTTGTCGGTTGCGTCAACGACCTGCTGCGCACGGTCGCTGCTCTGCTGCTTAGCCCAGGCAACAGCGTCATCAATCAGCTTACGGTATTCCGGGATCTGCGCTGCGTTAAGAATGAGAGAAGGGTTGGTTGTGGCATCCTGCGGCTGATACAGCTTCATTGCCGCGATGTCTCCGGTGTCGGCCACCACGGTGGTGAACTGACGAAGGGAGGTCAATTTGTCCGTCATGATAGTGTTTCTCTTTAAACAGCTTGTTAGGGGGATGTAACCGGTCTGCCCTGATGATAACACGACGTTGTGACAGCGCAACCGCAGACGATGCGCTTATCCCCTTGAAGGCATCAGCGGATAATTTCTGATCCAGCCTTGATGTGACGCGCCATTCAGGCGCTCAACCTCATGTATACTACGCGGCCGCTATCAATTGTCCGGCAGCGTATATACTATTCGACAATTGGTAACGCTTACACAGGGTTGTTACAGCGTACCGGCAGCAACAAGAGGGATGTTAATGCCTGATTTTTTCACGTTTATTAATGATGTGCTCTGGGGATCGGTGATGATCTACCTGCTCTTCGGAGCAGGGTGTTGGTTTACCTGGCGCACAGGCTTCGTACAATTTCGCTATATCCGTCAGGTTGGCAAAAGTCTAAAAAACAGCATTAGCCCGCAACCGGGGGGATTAACCTCGTTTCAGTCGCTCTGTACCAGCCTTGCCGCTCGTATCGGTAGTGGCAACATGGCGGGCGTGGCTCTGGCCATTACCGCAGGCGGGCCTGGCGCCGTGTTCTGGATGTGGGTCGCCGCCATCATTGGTATGGCGACGTCATTTGCCGAATGCGCCCTCGCACAGCTCTACAAAGAGCGCGATCGTCACGGACAGTTTCGCGGAGGCCCCGCCTGGTATATGGCCCGTGGGTTAGGTATGCGCTGGATGGGGGTGTTATTCGCCATCTTTTTGCTGATCGCCTACGGACTGGTATTTAACAGCGTGCAGGCTAACTCTGTGTCCCGCGCCCTCAAATTCGCATTTGATTTCCCGCCGATCGCCACCGGTATTGTTATGGCGATTGCTGCCCTGCTGGTTATTGTCCGGGGGATCAAAGGTGTGGCACAGATGATGCAGTGGTTCGTCCCTGTGATGGCGTTGATGTGGGTAGTCACCAGCCTGGTGGTTTGTCTGATCAACATCGACCAACTGCCTGACATCCTCATTTCTATCATCAAAAGCGCGTTTGGCTGGCAAGAAGCCGCAGGCGGTGTGGCGGGATATACGCTGAGCCAGGCGATCACCAGCGGTTTTCAACGCAGCATGTTTTCCAATGAAGCCGGGATGGGCTCAACGCCTAACGCCGCTGCGGCCGCCGCATCCTGGCCGCCGCACCCTGCGGCGCAAGGGATTGTGCAGATGATCGGTATTTTTATCGATACGCTGGTCGTCTGTAGCGCCACGGCAATGCTGGTTTTACTGGCTGGCAACGGCACGACCTATGCGCCGATGGAAGGGATCCAACTGGTGCAGAAAGCAATGACGGTGCTGGTCGGTGACTGGGGGGCGGCGTTCGTGGCGGTCATCGTGATTCTCTTTGCCTTCAGCTCCATTGTGGTCAACTACATCTACGCGGAAAACAACCTGTACTTTCTGAACCTGGATAACAAGCGGACTATCTGGATTTTACGTATTGCCACCTGCTCTACGGTGGTGGTCGGAACGCTGCTCAGCTTCCCACTGCTCTGGCAACTGGCGGATATCATCATGGCCTGCATGGCGATCACTAACCTGACGGCAATATTGTTGCTCTCTCCGGTGGTACATACCTTAGCCAGCGATTACTTGCGTCAGCGAAAACTGGGCATTCGTCCGGTCTTTGATCCGCTGCGCTACCCGGATATCGAACAGCAACTGGCGCCAGATGCCTGGGACGACATACCACGAGACTAATCACAACTATCGATCAACTCAGCCCTATTTTTTGCTACAGTCGCAGTAAATTTCCTGCAAGGACTGGATATGCTGATTCTGATTTCACCTGCAAAAACGCTCGACTACCAGAGCCCGCTGGCAACAACGCGCCATACGTTGCCTGAGCTGCTGGACCACTCCCAGCAACTGATTGATGTGGCGCGCAAACTCTCGGCCCCGCAAATCGGTAAACTGATGGGTATCAGCGATAAGCTCGCTGATCTGAACGCCACCCGTTTTCACGACTGGCAGCCGAACTTCACGCCGGAAAACGCGCGCCAGGCTATTTTGGCCTTTAAAGGTGATGTCTATACCGGATTACAGGCCGAAACCTTCAGCGAAGCCGATTTCGATTTTGCCCAGCAGCATTTGCGTATGCTCTCAGGCCTGTACGGTGTGCTACGTCCGCTGGATCTGATGCAGCCCTATCGTCTGGAAATGGGCATTCGTCTGGAGAACGCCAAAGGGAAGGATCTGTATCAGTTTTGGGGCGATATCATCACGGATAAGCTCAATGAAGCGCTCGCCGCACAGGGCGACCAGGTGGTGATTAATCTTGCCTCGGATGAATACTTCCGTTCCGTGAAGCCGAAGAAACTGAACGCTGAGCTGATTAAACCCGTCTTCCTCGACGAGAAAAACGGCAAGTTCAAAGTCATCAGTTTCTACGCCAAAAAGGCGCGAGGCCTGATGAGCCGCTACATCATTGAAAACCGTCTGACAAAGCCTGAACAGCTCGCCAACTTCAACAGCGAAGGTTACTTCTTTGATGAAGCGGCTTCCGGGAATGGCGAACTGGTGTTTAAGCGTCACCAGCAGTAATCATTAACTGCAGCTGGATCCAGGTTTATCCGGCCTACAAATTGCGCTAACCCGCATTGTAAGCCGGATAAGGTGGTACACCACCATTCGTCATTCAGATAAAAATGGCAATTATCCGCGCGTCATCATCAGCTTACGCAGGGCGGCAAAATCTGCTGGCAGATGTTGCGAAAGCAGCGGCAGATCCGCGCGTTCCGCCAGCTCTTTAGGCAGATCCAGCGTTTCATTGAGGATCGCTTCCACACTCTCTTTAAACTTCGCTGGGTGTGCGGTGCCGAGGAACAGGCCGTACTCGCCCGGATTGAGCTGGTCACGCAAGGCACGGTACGCTACCGCCGCATGTGGCTCAGAGGTATACCCCTTCGCTTTTAGCTCACGCATCGTTTCCTGCGTAACTTCATCATTCACAGCAGCGTAACCGAGCTCATTCAGACGCCAGATTTTACGGCGGAACAGTTCTTCGACGCGCGGCCAGTTGTTCGGCTGACTCACGTCCATCGCGTTAGACAACGTCGCCTGGGTCGCTTTTGGCGCCCACTGCCCGTCCTGCAGGAAGCGTGGCACCGTGTCGTTAACGTTGGTGGCGGCGATAAAACGCTTCACCGGCAGGCCGAGGGATTTCGCCAGCAGGCCCGCCGTCAAATCGCCAAAGTTGCCGCTCGGTACAGAAACAACCAGTTGATTTCGCGCGTCCTGTGGCAATTGCGAAACGGCTTCAAAGTAGTAACAAATCTGCGCCAGCAGGCGGCTGATATTAATGGAGTTAGCCGAGTTCAGCCCCAGCGCCACTTTCAGCTCTTCATCATCAAACGCCTGTTTGACCAGCGCCTGGCAGGCATCAAAATCGCCGTCGATCGCAACGGTTTCAATGTTGCCGCCCAGCGTGCAGAACAGTTTTTCCTGCAACGGACTGATTTTGCCGTTCGGATAGAGGATCACCACTCGCACGTTCGGCAGACCATAAAACGCATGTGCCACAGCCGCGCCGGTATCACCGGAGGTTGCCGTCAGAATGGTCACCGGCTTGTCACCGCTGATGTGGGTCAGCATCTGCGCCATAAAACGCCCGCCGAAATCTTTAAACGCCAGCGTCGGGCCGTGGAACAGTTCCAGACAGCCGACATCGCCCTCCACCTGGGCAACCGGTGCCGGGAAAGCAAAGGCGGCACGCACGCGTTCTTCGAGGACCTCCTGCGGGATTTCATCGCCGATAAACGCGGAAAGGATCTTTGTGCTACGGCTGACAAAGTCCTGGTTCAACATCTCATCAACTTCTGTCAGGTCAAATTCCGGCAGATCGTGCGGAAAAAATAGCCCCTGATTTTTGCCCAGCCCCTGCGTGACGGCCTGCGCAAAACTAACCTGTTCGTTGTGATCTTTAAGATTGTAGAGTTTCATCAATTATCCCAGTACTCGTGCGCCCGCCGTGTCCAGCCGGCAAATATGAACAAAGCCTTCCTGATTTTGCAGATAGTGGTTTCCCAGCCAGTCTGCGACACGCTGCGCGGTCTCCGGTTTATCGCAGAGCGCAAACAGTGTCGGCCCTGAACCGGAAATACCGCTCGCCAGCGCGCCGATTTCCGCGACGGCCTGACGCGCCTGTGCAAAACCAGGCAGCAGACGTTCGCGATACGGTTCGGCAATCACATCCTTCATCAGTTTCGCCGCAAGCCCAGGCTGACGGGAATAGCAGGCGTGAATAAACCCGGCCAGGTGCCGCCCGTGGGCAATGCAATCCTGGCGACGATATTGCGCAGGTAAAATGGCCCGCGCTTCCGCTGTGGAGACCTTAATGCCTGGATAGGCGAGCACCCACAGCCACTCATCAAAGCCTGGCACCTGCTGACTGATAATGCCGTTTTCTTCGATCATCAACTGCATACCACCCAGGAAACACGGCGCGACATTATCGTAATGAATGCTGCCGGAGATACGCCCTTCGAGCTCCCCCATGATCGCCAGCAGACGCGTGTCATTAAGCGGTTTGCCGCAGTGCTCATTCATCGCCACCAGTGCCGCCACCACCGAGCAGGCGCTGGAACCCAGCCCGGAGCCGATCGGCATATTTTTTTCCAGTGTCATCGTCACCGGAATTGGCTTACCCAACTCCTGACAAAAACGCTCCCAGCACTGGTAAACAATATTTTCACGCGGTTCTGATGGCAATTTGTCGGCAAAGCGGCCCAGATTGTTCAGACGAAAACTGTCCGCCGCCTCAACCGTTACCACGTCGCCCAACAGTGAACCATCAACGGGGGTCACCGCCGCCCCGAGCACATCAAATCCAACGCTCATATTGGCACTGGAAGCCGGGGCATAAACTTTAACCATGTTAAACTCCTAGCTTCCATGAGAGGGTGCGTAGCAGGTCAGCAAACACCCCTGCCGCCGTGACGTCATTACCCGCGCCATAACCGCGCAGAACCAACGGCAGCGGCTGATAGTAGTGGCTGTAGAAAGCCAGCGCATTTTCACCGTTTTTCACTTTGTACAACGGATCGTTACCGTCCACTTCCGAAATTTTCACCCGGCAGACGCCGTCTTCTTCGATGTTGCCAACATAGCGCAATACTTTGCCCTCATCACGGGCTTTTGCCACACGGGCGGCGAAGGCGTCGTCAAGCTGCGGCAGATTAGCCATAAACGCGTCTACGTCGCCTGCGTCATCAAACGTTTTCGGTAACACCGGCTCAATGACAATATCAGACAGTTCCAGCTCACGTCCGGTTTCACGGGCGAGGATCAGCAGCTTACGCGCCACGTCCATCCCGGAAAGATCGTCACGTGGGTCTGGCTCGGTATAGCCCATTTCACGCGCGATGCGGGTCGCTTCAGAGAGGCTCATGCCCTCGTCAAGCTTACCGAAAATAAACGACAACGAACCAGACAGAATACCGGAGAACTTCAGTAACTCATCGCCCGCGTTCAACAGGTTTTGCAGGTTTTCGATCACCGGCAGACCGGCCCCCACGTTGGTGTCATAGAGGAATTTACGCCGTGATTTCGCGGCAGCGAAACGCAACTGATGGTAGTAATCCATCGACGAGGTATTCGCCTTTTTGTTCGGTGTGACCACATGGAAACCTTCGCGCAGGAAGTCAGCGTATTGATCGGCTACCGCCTGACTGGAGGTACAGTCCACAATCACCGGATTCAGCAGGTGATATTCCTTCACCAGGCGAATTAAGCGACCAAGATTAAACGGCTCTTTCGCTTCAGCCAGTTCAGACTGCCAGTTCTCGAGGTTCAGGCCATGCACATGGGTCAGCAGCGCTCTGGAGTTCGCCACGCCGCAAACTCGCAGGTCGATATGTTTTTTCTTCAGCCAGGCTTGCTGACGCTTAAGTTGTTCCAGTAGCGCGCCACCAACGCCACCAACGCCGATAACAAACACTTCAATCACCTGGTCGGTGTTGAACAGCATCTGATGGGTAACGCGTACGCCAGTCGTGGCATCGTCATTGTTGACCACTACCGAAATGGACCGCTCGGAGGAGCCCTGGGCAATAGCCACGATATTAATATTGGCGCGCGCCAGTGCGGCAAAGAATTTTGCTGAAATGCCGCGCAGCGTCCGCATGCCATCCCCGACGACGGAGATAATCGCCAGCCGCTCAGTGACCGCCAGAGGTTCCAGAACGCCCTCTTTCAGCTCGAGATAGAACTCATCCTGCAAAGCGCGCTGCGCCCGGGCGCAGTCCGCCTGCGGCACACAAAAACTGATGCTGTATTCAGAAGAGGACTGGGTGATCAATACGACGGAAATTCCCGCACGGGACATTACCGCAAACACACGCGCCGCCATCCCCACCATCCCTTTCATACCAGGACCGGAGACGTTAAACATCGCCATATTGTTGAGGTTGGAAATCCCCTTCACCGGCAGATCGTCTTCATCGCGGCTGGCGCCAATCAGCGTGCCTGCCGCCTGCGGGTTACCGGTATTTTTGATAAGACAAGGGATCTGGAACTGCGCGATGGGGGTAATGGTACGAGGGTGAAGGACTTTCGCGCCGAAATAGGAGAGCTCCATCGCTTCCTGATAAGACATCGACTTCAACAACCTGGCGTCAGGCACCTGGCGCGGGTCGCAGGTATAAACACCGTCGACGTCCGTCCAGATTTCGCAACAGTCGGCACGTAAGCAGGCCGCCAGAACCGCAGCAGAGTAATCTGAGCCGTTACGCCCCAGTACTACCAGTTCACCTTTCTCATTACCAGCGGTGAAACCCGCCATCAGCACCATGTGGTCAGCGGGAATACGCCCGGCGGCGATACGGCGAGTCGATTCAGCAATATCGACAGTGGATTCAAGGTAGTGGCCCACTGCCAGCAGTTTTTCGACCGGGTCAATCACGGTAACACGGTGACCACGCGCTTCCAGTAGCCCCGCCATAATGGCGATCGACATTTTTTCGCCACGGCAGATGAGCGCGGCGTTAATGCTGTCCGGACACTGTCCGAGCAGGCTGATACCATGCAGCACATGCTTGATTTGGGCAAATTCCTGCTCAACAAACACTTTCAACTGCGCCAGCGGAAAACCTGGCTGAGCGTCGGCGAGTCCGGTCAGCAGTTCGGCGAAAATACGTTCGGCATCGCTGATATTGGGCAATGCGTCCTGACCTCCGATGGTTTTTTCAATCATCGCCACCAGATGGTTGGTAATTTTAGCGGGGGCAGAAAGAACGGTCGCTACCTGCCCCTGCCTGGCATTGCTTTCCAGAATATCGGCAACCCGCAGAAAACGTTCTGCATTTGCCACTGATGTACCGCCGAACTTCAACACTCGCATGGTTGTTACCTCGTTACCTTTGGTCGAAAAAAAAGCCCGCACTGTTCGGTGCGGGCTTTTTTCTGTGTTTCCTGTACGCGTCAGCCCGCACCGTTACCTGTGGTAATGGTGATGGTTGTGGTAATGGTGGTGCTGATGCGTTTCATGGATGTTGTGTACTCTGTAATTTTTATCTGTCTGTGCTGTATGTCTATATTGGTTAAAGTATCTGGTGACCTAAGTCAATAAATATTTGATTTACTCACCTGACGAAACTTGTTCATGTGCTGCTGGCGAAGGGTTTATTTTCAACCAATACAGCAGGAACAGCCCTCTTGAAATCAGTATCTACCACCAAAAAAAAGAGAAAAGGCGAATTATTATTTTGTGATAATTTTTTCGATATCATGGACTAGCCGGTGCAACATTGCCGTGTCTCGCTGTCCCAATTGGCCAAGACGCTGTTGCAGCCAGTCGACCAGCTTGACGTCATCCGCCACCTCCAGAGAGGTCAGCAGTGTCATTATGCGTGATCGTAACGCCTGTAACTGAAATTCATCAGATGAATCGACTTCTTTAGCAGGTTGTTGCATTAAATTTGCTAATTGATAGCAGTAGACCATTACTGCCTGACCCAGATTCAATGAAGGATAATCTGCAACCATCGGGACACCGGTCAGGATATCCGCCAGCGCCAGCTCATCGTTGGTCAGTCCGGAATCTTCACGACCAAACACCAACGCGGTATGTTTCATCCAGGCTGATTTTTCTTCCAGGAGCGGAACCAGTTCCGCTGGTGTCGCGTAGTAATGAAATTTAGCCCGGCTGCGCGCTGTGGTGGCGACGGTAAAATCAACATCGATAAGCGCATCCGCAAGGGTCGGAAAAACGGCAATATTATCAATAATATCGCCGGAGCCATGCGCCACCCAGCGCGTAGCGGGCTCAAGATGAGCCTCACTGTCGACGATACGCAACTGAGTAAACCCCATAGTCTTCATGGCGCGCGCTGCCGCACCGATGTTTTCTGCTCTGGCGGGAGCGACGAGGATAATAGTTATACGCATTTTTCTTCTCTTTATGCCTGTCCGCAGATAATTGTGTGACCAGTGTCAAGATATTACGCGGAGCGAATTTACAAAATTTTAACTAAAATCTCTGGAAAAGCGTTTCACATTCAGTAAAAAGCGCTAAACTATTTCCTTACTTTACTAATGTTTTTTATGTTAACAGAAACAGTATATCCTTCTGTTTATCAGAGACAATTTGATTTAAAATGAATCTTATCCATAGGATTCGCCGTGTTAATTAGTTATCCCGTGCAACTAGTTGGATTATTGCAATTTTGTGATGAAAGCTAGCATTTGGATACGATGATTTCATCAAACTGTTAACGTGCTACAATTGAACTTGATATATGTCAACGAAGCGTAGTTTTATTGGGTGTCCGGTACGTCTTAGCCTGTTATGTTGCTGTTAAAATGGTTAGGATGACAGCCGTTTTTGACACTGTCGGGTCCAGAGGGGAACTACCCACGACCAAGCTAATGATGTTGTTGACGTTGATGGAAAGTGCATCAAGAACGCAATTACGTACTTTAGTCATGTTACGCCGATCATGTTAATTTGCGACATGCATCAGGCAGGTCAGGGACTTTTGTACTTCCTGTTTCGATTTAGTTGGCAATTTAGGTAGCAAACATGCAGACCCCGCACATTCTTATCGTTGAAGACGAGTTGGTAACACGCAACACGTTAAAAAGTATTTTCGAAGCGGAAGGCTATGATGTATTCGAAGCGACAGATGGCGCGGAAATGCATCAAATCCTCTCTGAATATGACATCAACCTGGTGATCATGGATATCAACCTGCCAGGCAAAAACGGTCTTTTGCTGGCGCGTGAACTGCGCGAGCAGGCTAACGTTGCGCTGATGTTCCTGACGGGCCGCGATAACGAAGTCGATAAAATTCTCGGCCTCGAGATCGGTGCAGACGACTACATCACCAAGCCGTTTAACCCGCGCGAACTGACTATCCGTGCTCGCAACCTTCTGTCTCGTACCATGAACCTGGGTACCGTCAGTGAAGAGCGTCGTAGCGTTGAAAGTTACAAGTTCAACGGTTGGGAACTGGATATCAACAGCCGTTCTCTGATCGGGCCTGATGGCGAACAGTACAAACTGCCGCGCAGCGAGTTCCGCGCCATGCTTCACTTCTGCGAGAACCCGGGCAAGATCCAGTCTCGTGCTGAGCTGCTGAAGAAAATGACCGGCCGTGAGCTGAAACCGCATGACCGCACCGTTGACGTCACTATCCGTCGTATTCGTAAGCATTTTGAATCGACGCCAGACACGCCGGAAATTATCGCGACTATTCACGGTGAAGGTTACCGTTTCTGTGGCGATCTGCAGGATTAATCGGGTTACTACCGTCAAAAAAACGGCGCTCAATGCGCCGTTTTTCTTATCTGCTGTCAGTTGATTTCACTTCCATACGCGAAGCGCATCGTCCTCCGGTGTTGTCGGTTTCGGCGCAGTCGGCGTTGTTGTCGGTTTGGTACGCGAGAACGCGTACCAGTCCAGATGCCGCGTCAGGAACATCACGCTCCCCAGTGCCAGCAACAGTACGCTCGTTCCCAACAGCAGCGCGCTGTCTTCCGAGCGCAGCAGAACCCACATCACACCATCCAGCGCCAGCAATGCCAGGGTGAAAACCACGCTACTACGCCAGCCCTGTAACACCGCCTGAAGATAAACCCCGTTCATCAGCGCCCCCACCAGGCTTGCGACAATCCACGCCAGGGTGAAACCGATGTGTTCTGAAAGCGCCAGTAGCAGCAGATAAAACATCACCAACGACAGCCCCACGAGCAGATACTGCATTGGGTGTAACCTTTTTCCCGTCAAAGTTTCAAACACAAAGAAGGCCATAAAGGTCAGTGTAATCAGTAGAATGGCATACTTCATCGCCCGATCGGTTAGTTGATACTGATCGGCAGGCGTGGCAACCGCGACGCTAAACGACGGCAGGTTATACCATCCATCTTTTTGCGCCTCCACAAACCGATCGCCCAGGTTATTGGCAAACCAACTGCTTTGCCACTGCGCCTGAAACCCTGATTTACTGATTTCGCGCTTATCAGGCAAAAAATCACCGAGGAAGTTGGGATGCGGCCAGTTGCTGGTGAGAGTCATTTGGCTGCTGCGTCCCACCGGAACCACTGAGAAAGATCCGGTTCCGCTTAAATTGAGTGACATCACCAGGTTCACATCGCGCATCGCCCATTGCTCATCCGGCAGCGGGATATGGAGCCCCTCCCCGCGCCCCGTTAATCCAGTCCCCGGCTCAACGGCAAACGCCGTCCCATTTGCCTTCGGCGCTTTCACTACGCCAATGCCCCGCGCATCGCCCACGCCAACCACAATAAACGGTTTTCCGAGGGTCACGTTGGGCCTGTTGAGTTCACTCAGCCGCGCGACATCAAACTCCGCTTTTAACGTGACATCGGTATGCCAGACCTGTCCCTCGTAGATGCCCACTTTTCGTGGCTCGACATTCTGGTTACCTTCCACCATGAGCGACTCCGGCAACCAGAAGTGGATAAAACTGCGCCTGTGCTGCACCTCTTTCTCGTTTTCCAGCACGGTGTATAGCTCGGTCACGGGCACGGCAATCAACGGACCGACCACTTTTTGCGATCCGCTGGTACTCTGCCGAATGGCATCCTCTACCGCATCGCGATAATCAGCGCGTTCCACAATAATCTGCCGGACCATCATCAGTGGGATCAGCAGCAACACAATCGCGCCACCTAAGGTGACAATTTTCCAGAACAGGGGGGATTTCAACATAGCGTTCTCCTTATGCAATGCCGGCAGAATACGCACGCTATGTGGGGGGAATTTGAAGTTATGTGAAGTGACGGTGAAGTGTGAACATGGCCTCGACGCCGCCTTCCGGCCGGTTACGCAACGCCGCACTCCCCTTCAGCAGTCGCGCCACTTCGCTGACGAACGCCAGTCCCAGACCGCTGCTTTTAAGGCCATTCTCACGCGGCAGTGAGTAAAAGCGGTCGAATATCCGCGGCAAGGCAAAATCGGGAATACCACTGCCCGTGTCGGCCACGATCAGCGTCACCTTCTCTGAATGCGCCTGCGCGCTGAGGGTGATCGTTCCGCCTGCCGGGGTGAAATCAATGGCATTGTCCAGCAGATTTCCCAACGCCTGTTCCAGCAACGCCGGTTCCGCAGAGACGCTTAACGCCGAGGGGACAATTTCCAGCGATATCGACTTCGTCGACAGTTGAATGGCGCGCGCGTCACTGACTTGCGCAAACAGTTCATCAACCGCAACCACAGAGAGCGCAATATCCTGACGGTTCTCCAGTCGCGCCTGGCGCAGCAGCGTTTCAACCAGCACCTGCATTCGTGCATTTTGGCTGAGAATATTGTCGGTAAAGCGCGCAACAATGTCCGGAGGCGGATTTTCCCGCAGGATTTCCGCCGCGCCGCGAATGGCCGCCAACGGACTCTTCAACTCGTGGGTAAGCGCGTACACGTACTGTTCAATATAATTCTTACCTTCCAGCTTCAGACGCATGCTCTCCAGCGCCTGGGCCAACTTGCGCAACTCACTGCTGCCCAGTTCAGGCAGCGGCATCGGCTCGTTTTCAGTCACTGAATCCGCATAGCGCGTCAGACGAGCGATCGAGCGGTTAATCCACCAGACCATCCCGACACCAATCACCAGGGCAATGCCGAGCAGAATCGCGCTGGCCCAGAGGATCCGCCGCTCGCTGCGTTTAATCACCGGCGCCATTGCGGCATTGGGTTTCCCCACACTGAGCACACCGACGATCTTTCCATTGTCGACTATCGGTGCGGCAACGTACATGACCGAGCTTTCCGGGTCAGCGGGATCCTGTGGCGTACTGCGTGCGCCATACTGTCCACGCAGCGTTAGCCAGACATCGTTCCAGCGGGAGTAATCCTGTCCAACCGCTTTATTAACGGAATCAAACACCACTTTGCCCTGCGCGTCCGTCATGTAGACATGGTACTCGTTGCGGACTTTATTGATTCCGCTGATATTGGCGCGAAAGGGACGGTTATGCAGTTGCGAAAACGCCTGCGCCAGTTGGCCATGCTCCGGGTTACCGGACAGGAGATCGTCGCGGGCCAACGCCGCCAGCAGCGTGGCGGTATCGATCAGCGTCCCTTCCGTTGCACGCCGTACACCGGGTTTAATCTCCTGCACAAAAATAGAGAGAACAAACCACGCGGCAACAGCGACAATCAGGAAATAGCCCAACAGCAAACGCATGCCAATGCGCATCAGAGGCTCCTCAGGCTATAGCCCATCCCACGATGCGTGTTGATAGGCGAGACCGTCGGATTGATAGCGCGCAGTTTGGCGCGTAGCGTTTTAATGTGCGTGTCGACCGTCCGGTCGAAAGTATCCTGCGCATCCGCCCAGACAATATCCATCAGTTGCTGGCGCGAATAGACGCGGCCTGGAGATAACAGTAGCGTTTTCAGTAACAAAAACTCATAGCGCGTGAGCGACAGAGGCGTGCCGAACCAGGCCACTTCGGCAGCGGGCTCGTTCAGCTCAAAATGACCGGTTTTGACAATGGGCGACGGCGTAGAAAACTTCTTTACCCGGCGTAACAGCGTACGTACCCTGGCGCACACTTCCCGCGGCGAAAACGGTTTAGCAACGTAATCGTCAGCGCCAATTTCCAGCCCCAACAGGCGGTCCACCTCGTCACTGCGCGCCGTCAGAAAGAGAATGGGTAACGCCGGATGGTGCTCCAGCAATCGTCGGCACAGTTCAAAGCCGCTGATATCCGGCAAGCCGACATCAAGAATCGCCACATCCGGGCACTGAAGACGCGCTTTATCCAGCGCGGGCAGTCCGCGCTCAAAGGCTTCCACACTGAACCCTTCCTGCTGGAGCATATAAATCAGGGTATCCGCGATACCCTGCTCATCTTCCACCAGCCAGACTGACACCTGCTGCATAATGCTTCCCTGTTATTCGCGCCACGGCATGATGGGTACCGCGCTAATGGCGTTTTTTGGCGACCCGTCGACAACCTTGTCAGAATAGGCAAGATAGGCCAGCGCGTTGCGTTTAGCATCATAAAAACGCACGACCTGTAAGGATTTGAAGACCAGTGAGGTACGTTTCTTAAAGACCACTTCTCCCTGCGCTTTACCGTTCTTGATTCTGTCGCTCAGTTCTACCGGTCCAACCTGCTGACAAGAGATGGCGGCATCAGAGGTGTCTTCGGCCAGCCCCAGCCCGCCTTTGATACCCCCGGTCTTGGCGCGACTGACGTAGCAGGTCACGTTTTTGACATCGGGATCGTCAAACGCCTCTACGACAATTTTATGGTCCGGCCCAAAGATTTTGAACACCGTATCGACGGAACCAATCTGTTCGGCAGACGCCAGAGGTGCCAACATAAACAACAGGGTGGAAATAACTAAACTCTTGTATTTCATATTGTTACCATTCTTTAAAATGACACTGCGTAATTATTCGACATTGTAAAAGAAACTGTTTACAGATCACAGGATTACAATAATCACGTTTTATTTGATCCAAAAAAAGCATTAATGCGCAAAAAAAACACTGAATGCTAAAACAGCAAAAAATGCTATTATCCAATAATCTGATGTCAGGTGTTTGTAGTTGAAAGGATGAGGATATTTTATGGATCAGGCCGGCATTATTCGCGACCTTTTAATCTGGCTGGAAGGTCATCTGGATCAGCCCCTGTCGCTTGACAATGTGGCGGCAAAAGCGGGTTATTCCAAGTGGCATCTGCAGAGAATGTTCAAGGACGTGACGGGCCACGCGATTGGCGCGTATATTCGCGCGCGCCGCTTATCGAAATCCGCTGTTGCGCTTCGCCTGACGGCTCGCCCGATTCTGGATATTGCCCTCCAGTACCGCTTTGACTCTCAACAAACGTTCACCCGCGCTTTTAAGAAACAGTTTACTCAAACGCCTGCGCTGTATCGTCGTTCTCCGGAATGGAGCGCATTCGGTATTCGTCCCCCTTTGCGTCTGGGCGAGTTTGCCATACCTGAGCATAAGTTTGTCACTCTGGAAGATACGCCGCTGCTTGGTGTCACTCAGAGCTACTCATGTTCGCTCGAGCAAATATCCGATTTCCGCCACGAAATGCGCGTACAGTTCTGGCACAATTTCCTCGCGCACGCCCCTGCAATCCCGCCTGTGCTGTATGGCCTGAACGAAACGCGTCCGAGTCTTGAGAAAGATGACGAGCAGGAAGTGTTCTACATCACCGCGCTGCCTCAGGAGCAAGCCAACGGCTACGTGCAGTCAGCGCAACCGGTGTTGTTGCAGGGTGGCGAATATGTCATGTTTACCTACGAGGGTCTGGGAACAGGTGTCCAGGAGTTCATTCTGACAGTCTATGGAACCTGCATGCCCATGCTGAACCTGACGCGTCGCAAAGGGCAGGATATTGAACGGTACTACCCGGCTGAAGATGCCAAAGCCGGTGACCGCCCGATTAACCTGCGCTGTGAATTCCTGATACCGATTCGCCGTTAACGCTGTAGCTCATCCAGCGCAGGGGCGTCCAGATGCGAGATATCCCCTGCCGTTTCCACTACCCACCCCGGTGCCAGCCACAGGCTTTCCTGATAATCCACCCGAGAAATCGAGCAGTTACGCAGGCGTAAGCGGCGTTCAGCATAGGCAGGAAGGCCCAGAATCGTACTGACCAGACAGCCCAGCGCGATGCCGTGGCTGACCAACAGCGGACGACTCCCCTGCGGCAAATCCAGGCACGCGGCGAGCGCGCCATGTACGCGATCGTTCAACTCCTGCATCGACTCCCCTTCGGGAATACGCCCGTCGACGGTACCGTTGACTAACTGGCGACGCCAGTTTTCTTCTTCTTCGGTCAGGGTATCAATGTGACGTTTTTCCAGCACACCCATATGCAGCTCGCGCAGGCGGGCATCTAAAGTGATATCACAGCCACAAGCCTGGGCGATGATTTCAGCGGTACGGCGGGTACGTCCCAGATCGCTACTGATGACATGGGTGATGCCGAGGTCTTTCGCGCGTTCACCTACCTGCATTGCTTGTTGCTCACCTTTAGCGGTCAGCGGACTGTCGGACTGGCCTTGAATACGTCGCTCGGCGTTCCACTGCGTTTCACCGTGGCGAACAAGGTATACCTGTAACATGCTATTTTTCCGTATACTGCAAAGCGTTTTTATAAAATCGAGCTTAATTATGCACTATGTTGTCTCAGCAACCACCAATCCCGCCAAAATTCAGGCAATTCTGCAGGCATTTAACGAGATTTTCGGTGAAGGATCCTGCCATATAGAGTCTGTTGACGTCGATAGCGGCGTGCCGGAACAACCCTTCGGAAGTCCTGAAACGCGTGCTGGCGCACGGAATCGGATGGAAAATGCCCGTCGTGCGCGACCAGATGCCGACTTCTGGGTGGCCATCGAGGCGGGTATTGATGAAGACGCGACCTTCAGTTGGGTGGTTGTCGAGAATGCAACCCAGCGCGGCGAAGCGCGTTCCGCGACGCTGCCACTGCCTGCGGTGATCCTCGAAAAAGTGCGCGCGGGCGAAGCGCTTGGCCCGGTGATGTCACACTACACGGGCATTGATAAGATTGGCCGAAAAGAAGGAGCGATTGGCGTATTTACCGCCGGAAAACTGACGCGCGCCAGCGTCTACCACCAGGCGGTGATTCTGGCGCTTAGCCCGTTTCATAACGCGATTTATCAGTGAGATTGTAGGCCGGATAAGACGAAGTCGTCATCCGGCGATGGTGCGATTGCTAGCCTGATGGCGCTACGCTTATCAGGCCAACGAAAACCCTTCTCAGGCGTTTTTCAACAATACGGCTTCAAGCCACTGACGCAGTTCGACAGGGGCAGATTTCAGGCTGTTAGAGCCGCGGGTAATTGTAGCAATCCCCGCCCCCAACTCGTTTTTAAGCTCGCGCTGGCTCATTTCGCCACGTAATAACTCTTCGATAATGCGTACACGCGTTCCCAACGCTTCGCGCTCATCCGGAGTCAGCATCAACTGCAACAGCGGTAAGTGCAGATCCTCTGCGTAAGACTGGCGGAGCAACTCCACAAAACGAAGCCACTCCTGATTACGTTGTTCGGCCACCGCCGATGAATAAGGGGAATGCTGGGTCATGTTATGCCGCCCTGTTGTACTCATGCACGAGTACAAATCATAACATAACCCATCAGATTAATAACGTCTCTGCCACTCAGAATCGCTCATCAGGGTGTCTTTCTGTCCCATGAAATAGCGATAATAGGCATCGTAGGCCAGCACGTTCTTCACGTAACCGCGAGTTTCCGAGAAGGGAATACTCTCGACAAACGCCACGGCATCAATCCGTCCCGCACTGTTGCCAAGCCACGTACGCACGCGCCCCGGTCCGGCGTTGTAGGCTGCAGATGAGAAGATCCGGTTATTGCCGAACTGTTGATAGACGTACTGCAGGTAGCTGGTACCGATGTTAATATTGGTCTCCGGATCCAGTAACTGATTCTGGCTGCTGTAACCCGGAATAGAGAACATCTTCACCGTGTGTGTCGCGGTGCCTGGCATAATCTGCATCAGCCCGCTGGCCCCGACCGGCGATTTCACCTTCGGGTTCCAGGCGCTTTCCTGACGCGCTATCGCCATCGCGTAGCTTTGCGGGATATCTTTGCCGCGGGTATAGCGGGTGAAGAGATCCTGATACGCCAGTGGAAAACGTTCTTCCAGATGATCCCAGAGTTTACCGGCGATCGTCGCCTGCACGCTCAGATCCCACCACTGGTTATTGAAGGCATAACGCGCCAACTGCGCTTGTTCCGTCTTCGTGCGGCTGGTGACCAGGTTCGCCCATTCGCTGCGGGCGGTGTTATCCAGATTCCAGTACATCAGTTCGCGAACGCGGGCCATTTCCGGCCCCTGAGTCAGGGCGTTATCCACATTGCCCGGCGCTTTATCAATTTTCAGGACATACTCTTCCCCCAGACGCTGCGCCGCCGCCATCGGGTAGAAACCGCGCTGCTGCATCAGGGCATGCAGGATCTCTTTTGCTTCGTTTTCCCGTCCCCGCTCCAGCAGCAAATCGGCCTGCCAGTAGCGCCATTCGTCTTTCTCTTTGGCCTCCATTGGCAACCGCGCGAGCCAGGTATTCAGCCCACGGCGATCGCCCGTGCCCAGCGCCATGCGCACGCGGCGTTCAACCAGCGACGTGGAGTTCGAACGCATAATGGCATCGTCACGCCAGCGCGCCTGTTCATCTGTCACATCGGTGCCCATCAGTCGCCACGCCACGATGTCGCGCAGCTCCTGGGTTTGCTCCTCATTGAGCTGCTGCGCCTGCACCAGTGACGGGATCATCAGTCGCGCATTTTCCGCATCCTGACGAGCGACGCTGGCAAAGGCCACGGCGGCCATCTGACGGGTAAAATCGGTAGCACCGGTGGTACGCGCAAAGGTCATGACGCTGTTCGGATCGTTCGCCAGGGAGATAATCGCTGATGCGATAGTCTGGTATTCCGCGGGCATCTGCCCGGCCAGCACCGTCACCAGCCCGGTATTTCCCGCTTTCATCGCCAGGCGGATACGTTCCAGATAAGAGAGCGGATCCTGAGTGCCTGAGGCGCGCCAGACGCTAAACAGCTTGTCACAGGCATTGGGCTGACTTTTACCGGTCAGCCACAGCGCTTTCGCCCCCTGCCAGGCCTCTTCCGCTTGTCCGGTGTTCCACTTCGCGTAGTAGTAATTGCACTGCGCCTCGGTGGTTCTCGGTTTCTCCGGACTAAACGCTAATAACCCGCGCCAGTCTTCACGCCGGGCCAGCTCATTCACAAAACGCGATTCCAGCGTGCGTGCTGGCGGCAGGGTTGGGTTGGCACGGACAAAATTGGTCACCGTGACAGTCGGCTGATTCATCAGGTCATCGGTGATTTGTCGATATTCCAGGTAGGGATACAGGGGGTAATTCTTCAGGCCCGGCATCATCTGTTCCACGACATCCATCTGTCGATTATCCCAGGCCTGCTTAATTTGCGCGTAACGGTTACGCTGTTCATCCAGTGAATCGGCTCGCGCAGCCTGACTCAGCGTCAGCAGGCACACACCGGCGGCAATAAGACGCCAGGTAAATCGTTGGGCTTTGTCCACAAGCTCTTCCTCTAAAAATGATACGTCGTTGCAGCCTCATGCCGCCTAATGATTTCATGCTAACCAGTCATTGGCATTTACGCCACGTCGAGGACACTTTTTTACTTTTACGGCGAGTGAGATCTGCTGGCTGGGATTGAGAGGGGAAAAAGGCTACACTTCGCCTTTGAAAACATTTAATCATCACGATAAATACAGAGGCGAGTCCAACGTGGCCCAATTCGTTTATACCATGCATCGTGTCGGCAAAGTCGTTCCGCCGAAACGTCATATTCTTAAAAACATCTCTCTGAGCTTCTTCCCTGGCGCAAAAATCGGCGTACTGGGCCTTAACGGCGCCGGTAAGTCTACCCTGCTGCGCATCATGGCGGGTATTGATAAAGATATTGAAGGCGAAGCCCGTCCGCAGCCAGGCATCAAAATTGGTTACTTACCGCAGGAACCTCAGCTTAATCCGGAGCACACCGTTCGCGAATCTGTCGAAGAAGCGGTGGCGGAAGTCGTCAACGCGCTGAAAGGTCTGGATGAGGTTTACGCAAAGTATGCCGAGCCGGATGCCGATTTCGATAAACTGGCCGCGCAACAGGGCAAGTTTGAGGAGATCATTCAGGCGCACGACGGTCATAACCTGAATGTGCAACTGGAACGCGCGGCCGACGCCCTGCGTCTGCCGGACTGGGACGCTAAGATCGCAACGCTCTCCGGAGGGGAACGTCGCCGTGTCGCACTGTGCCGTCTGCTGTTAGAAAAACCTGACATGCTGCTGCTCGACGAACCGACCAACCACCTGGATGCCGAATCCGTGGCCTGGCTGGAACGCTTCCTGCATGACTTCGAAGGCACCGTGGTGGCGATTACCCACGACCGTTACTTCCTCGACAACGTTGCGGGCTGGATCCTCGAACTGGACCGCGGCGAAGGTATTCCGTGGGAAGGTAACTATTCCTCCTGGCTGGAGCAGAAAGATCAGCGTCTGGCGCAGGAAGCCTCTCAGGAAGCGGCGCGCCGTAAATCTATCGAGAAAGAGCTGGAGTGGGTTCGTCAGGGCGCGAAAGGCCGTCAGTCTAAGGGCAAGGCCCGTCTGGCACGCTTTGAAGAACTGAACAGCACCGAGTACCAGAAACGTAACGAAACCAACGAACTGTTTATTCCACCTGGACCGCGTCTGGGCGATAAAGTCGTTGAGGTCAGCCACCTGCGCAAATCCTACGGCGACCGCGTGCTGATTGACGATCTGAGCTTCTCCGTACCGAAAGGCGCGATCGTCGGTATCATCGGCCCGAACGGCGCGGGTAAATCGACGCTGTTCCGCATGATGTCCGGTCAGGAACAGCCTGACAGCGGCACCATCACGCTGGGTGAAACCGTCAAACTGGCCTCTGTCGATCAGTTCCGTGACGCCATGGATAACAGTAAAACCGTGTGGGAAGAAGTGTCCGGCGGGCTGGATATCATGAAGATCGGCAACACTGAAATGCCAAGCCGCGCCTACGTTGGCCGCTTTAACTTCAAAGGTGTTGACCAGGGCAAGCGCGTTGGTGAACTGTCCGGCGGTGAGCGTGGTCGTCTGCATCTGGCGAAACTGTTACAGGTTGGCGGCAACATGCTGCTGCTCGATGAACCGACCAACGATCTGGATATCGAAACCCTGCGCGCGCTGGAAAACGCCCTGCTGGAGTTCCCGGGGTGCGCGATGGTTATCTCGCACGACCGTTGGTTCCTCGACCGTATCGCGACTCACATTCTGGACTACCAGGATGAAGGCAAAGTGGAGTTCTTTGAAGGTAACTTTACCGAGTACGAAGAGTACAAGAAACGCACGCTGGGCGCAGACGCGCTGGAGCCGAAGCGTATCAAGTACAAACGTATTGCGAAGTAATTGTTAGTCATGCCGGATGGCGGCGAAAACGCCTTATCCGGCCTACAGGACGCGTATCTGTAGGCCGGATAAGCGCAGCGCCATCCGGCATTTCGATTATTGCGCTTTCGTTGCCGTTGCCGGTTGTTGGCCCGCCGCAGGTTCCAGTTGGAACACCACATCGACCTGATCATCAAACTGAATCGCCGCCTGCTCGTAAGTCTCCTGAGCAGATACCGGTGCCGCATCCGCTTTCATCATCCGCACCATCGGGCTTGGCTGATAGTTCGAGACATGGTAACGCACGCTGTAAACCGGACCCAGCTTGCTGTTAAACCCTGCCGCCAGCTCCTGCGCCTGATGTATCGCATCATCAATCGCCGCTTTACGCGCTTTGTCTTTGTAAGCATCCGGTTGCGCCACGCCCAACGATACAGAGCGAATTTCGTTCAGTCCCGCCTTCAACGCACCGTCCAGCAGCGGATTGAGTTTATCGAGCTGACGCAGCGTCACTTCGACAGTCCGCACCGCACGATACCCTTTCAGAATGCTTTTCCCGTTCTGGTAGTCGTAATCCGGCTGTGTGCGCAGATTCGCCGAACTGATGTCTTTTTTCGCGACCTGATTTTGCTCAAGGAAGGAAAGGTATTGCGCAACGCGCTCATCAGCCTGTTTCTTCGCTGTCGCCGCGTCTTTCGCCGCAACATTAACCTCAATTGCCAGCGTGGCAATATCAGGAGCAGCATCCACGCTTGCCGTCCCGGAAGTCACGATGTGCGGTCCATCAGGCAATTCGCCTGCCTGCACCGACATTGCACTGAATCCCACTAATGCCGCCAGGGCCATCACTTTGAACTTCACTGTCGCTCCTCCATGTTACGTGAGTTGCCCCAAATTTCAGGGCGCATGCAGGCAAGCTTAGCGCGAAATAGTGTGTTGTCCATCAGACAACGCTTAGTTGAACAAACCGTGAACATGCGCAACGCCTTCTTTTGCCAGTTGAAAAGCGATAAACCACATCACCAGGCCGACCAGCATATTGATGATCCGCTGCGCTTTTGCGGTTCGCAGTCGCGGTGCGAGCCACGCCGCCAGCAGTGCCAGCCCGAAGAACCACAGAAAGGAGGCGCTGACGGTGCCGAGCGCAAACCAGCGTCGGGGTTCCACGTCCAGTTGTCCGCCCAAACTGCCCAACACCACAAATGTATCCAGATAGACGTGTGGATTCAGCCATGTCACCGCCAGCATAGTGGCGATAATCTTCCAGCGCCCCTGCTTCATCACTTCTGCGCTGGCCAGTTCCAGGTTGCTGCTCATCGCCGTCTTTAACGCGCCAAAGCCGTACCACAGTAAAAAAGCCACGCCACCCCATGTGACCAGCGCCAGCAACCAGGGCGATTGCATCAATAATGCGCTACCGCCAAAAATTCCGGCGCAAATCAGTAACAAGTCGCTGACGGCGCACAGCAGCGCAATCATGATGTGATACTGGCGACGTATCCCCTGATTCATCACAAAAGCATTCTGCGGGCCGAGCGGAAGTATCATGGCGGCGCCGAGCGCAAGACCTTGAAAATAATACGATATCACGATAATCATCCTGAGCGTTGTCTCTATAGCGCAGACTATAGCGCGGGATAATTATTAGCGGAAATGGATAATATTAATCGTATATTAGGGAAATTAATATCGAAGGGATTTGCCGGATGCCGCAATGCGCATCCGGCACACCATTACTCTGCCGCGCTGTCTTTCACGCGTTTGAAATTGACGTCCATTTGCGGATACGGGAAGCTAATACCGGCGGCATCAAACTCACGCTTGATTCGCTCCAGCACGTCCCAGTACACGTTTTGCAGATCGCCGCTGTTGCTCCAGACACGCACCACAAAGTTGAGCGATGACGCACCCAGCTCATTCAGACGCACCGTCATTTCGCGATCTTTCAGAATGCGGTCTTCCGACTCGATAATACCGGTGAGGATCTGCTTCACCTTATCGATATCAGAGTCGTAGGCGACGCTGATAGTGAACTCATTACGGCGTACCGGCTCGCGGGAAAAGTTGATGATATTGCCGGCAATGATTTTGCCGTTCGGGATCACGACAATTTTACCGTCCACGGTGCGCATGGTGGTGGAGAAAATCTGTACATTCAGCACCGTCCCGGCGACGCCGCCCAGATCAACATACTCCCCGGCACGGAACGGACGGAACATGACCAGCAGAACGCCTGCGGCCAGGTTGGACAACGATCCCTGCAACGCCAGACCGACTGCCAAACCGGCGGCACCGAGCACCGCAATCACCGATGCCGTCTGTACCCCAACCCGACCCAGCGCGGCAATCAGCGTAAAGGCAATAATCCCGTAGCGCACCAGCGCGGAGAGAAAGTCTGCCACGGTGGCATCAATATGACGCGCCACCATCAGACGGTTAACCGTGTTCGATACCAGACGCGCCACAATCATCCCGACAATAATAATGGCAATTGCCGCCACGATGTTGACGGCATAGCTCAACAGCAATTCCTGGTTGCGGACCAGCCAGCTCCCCGCACCGTTGATGCTGTCGACAACATTCAAATCTTCCATTACATGTTCCTTGGTCATAACAAATCAGAGCAAATGAGATCAATCTCACGAAAATACCCTGTTAAAGGTAAACAATAATGGGGGAATATGCCATTTCCCTTATGTTCCAATTCTGGATAACACGACTATTGCCGCTCTGCGGGACGATCCACCATCCGCAAAAATCCTCCCACCAGCGCATTTTTCTGTTTAAAAATATCGGCAATTTCGCTAACCACTTTTCCACTTCCGGCATTCTTCCAGGCGATAGAGAGCGGTGATGGCTGGCGAGGATTCACTACCGAACGAGCCACCAGCGCGCCCGACTCTACATAAGGACGGCACAGACGCTCCGGTAAAAAACCGACGCCCAGACCGCTTAAGTGACAGGCCAGCTTGGTGCTGAGGTCCGGAACTTTAATCTCCTTTTGTCCGCTCAACAGCCAGGCCACTCGACGGGTGAGCGTGCGTGACGTATCTTCAATGTTGATGGCGGGGTAACGACGCAGCATGTCATCGGATAACACCGTTGCCGGATGGCTGGCCAACGGGTGATTCTGCGCCACCACAAACTGCCAGCTAATGTCCCCCAGCGGCAGCAACGATATGTTGTTTGACAGGGATTCGGAACCGGTCACGCCAATCGCCAACTGATAGTCGTCATACAGCAGCGAATCCCACACGCCCATATAAACCTGGCGGGAGATCTGGAAGCGGGTGAAGGGAAATTGTTGATGCAGCCACGTCAGTAAATCGGCGGTCGTCTGCGGCTGATACAGCAAATTGTTGATGACGATATTGACCTGACGTTCGACACCCGCGTTGATCTGCTGCAACTCATCGGGCATGGCGTCCAGCCAGTTGAGCCACTGGCGACAATGTTCGAGCAGATGCTGACCGGCCAGCGTCAGGCTGACGGAACGCGTGGTGCGTAAAAAAAGCTGCGTTCCCACCTGTTCTTCCAGCGTTTTTATGCGGTAGCTGATTGCCGCGGGCGTTTTATGCAGCGAGCTGGCGGCACGGGAAAAACTCTCGGTCTCAGCCACCCGAATAAATGTGCGTATTGTTTCCTGATCGAGCATGCATTCCCCTTGAGTCAGCTGTCTGTAGCCAGCGTTGTGCCAGCGCAATCCCCAACACGGTGTCAGCGCCGGAGGTGTGCCCCACCGTGAGCAGGCGGTGAAGCGCACGGCCTGCGTCACGCCCGGCTTGCAAGCTACGTATCACGCCCAACACTGGCGTCGAAAACTCGCCCACTCTGGCACTATTAAGATAGCTACAGCTTACCGAAGTTGTCAGCAGTGCGAGTTGATCCGCCGGGGGTAAAAAAAGGTGAACCGGTATCCCGGCAGCAATAAAGACCGCCAGCATCCCTGTCAGCATATCATCACCGCTGGGCGTGAGTCCGGGACCTCGCCCGATAAGCCAACGCCAGTCAGGCACTGTGCCACTCCCCCAGCATTCCAGCCCGGCGATAATCTCCGGGTAACACGTCAATGTATTGAGTGGCTGGTTGAGTGTGCCCCCCAGGCCGGTTTGCTGAACGCAAGAAGAGAGGTCGAGAGGAGCGATGACACCAGGTTCCAGTTGCAATCTGAGCTGGCGTTGAGGGCGAAGGATTACCCCCTGCCCGCTCAGCAGCTCCCCGGTTTTGTACAGGTGCGAAACCGCCGTCAGGCGGGAAAACTGAGCACGGCTCAACAGCATGCCTGCTGGCCCCATACCTTTACCGTAGCGGTATAACGTCAGTAATTCGCCGTTTGCATGACTAAAATTGATCGCCTGCGAGAAGCGACTGTGTAGCGTCCATTTACCATCAGGTAGTCGATAAAGCCCGGCGCAGGCCAGAGTATTGAGTGTATTCATCGGTCCACTCCGGGGCGGCACTGCCGCCCCCTTTAACACGTCACTTATGCCGTGATGTGATGCTCTTCCGCCAGCGCTTCCAGCGCTTTCTCAAAGCAGAGCAGCGGTGCGCGAACCGTTCCCGCACCAACCTGGCCAATCCCGGCTTCGCGATGAGCGATCCCGGTGTTGATCAGTGGCGTAATCCCCGTTTCGACAACGCGGCGGATATCCAGCCCCAGACAGGCCCCCTTGAAATCCCAGGACGGGATTTGGAACAACGGGTTGTTAGCCAGATAGATTTCCGCCATCTCTTCGGAGGTTTCCAGCGCGGCGCCCATACCGCCGGCACCGACGAAACGCGTCACGCCGGGTGCCGCAATCATTGCCGCGCCACCGATACCCAACGTCTCAGTAATTGCGCTATCACCGATATCCGGGTTGGCGTCAGCCTGGCTGTAGCCAGTAAAGAACAGGCCCTGCGGCGTATTCACGGGTGCAGTAAACCAACGATCTCCGGTGCCGCTGACGCGGATCCCAAACTCACGACCGTTGCGCGTCATTGCTGTCACCACCGAACCGGCTTTAATCACTGCCGCCGCGTCCATCACCGCTTTGCTGTAGGCCATCGCCAGATTAAGGAAGAACTGATCGGTCACGCTCAGGAATTGCAGTACTTCAATGATTTCGGCTTTCGGTCGGTCCAGATCCGCAATCACAGGAGACAATGTGCGCAGCAGCAGCGACGAGGCCGCGATATTGCGCTGATGGAATTCGTCGCCCATCGTAATCGCCTGAGCCATCATCGCCGTCAGATCCACGCCGTTCTCCATGCGCGATAAGGCCTCCTGCAGCACCGGTGCCAGCGTATCGCGCATCCAGCGCAGACGCGTCTGCACATCCTCACCGTAGGCACCGAAGCGCATGACCTTGCCGATCCCTTCGTTCAGGTTGCAGCAGGACTGATTGCCGTGCACCACGTCTCGCACCACCAGCACTGGCATGTTCGCAGAAGTGATTCCGCCCATCGGGCCGACGGCGCCAACATGATGGCACGGGATAAATTCCACCTCACCCTGGTTCAGGAGAGCCAGAGCCTCTTCTTCACTGGCGGCCCAGCCCTCAAACAGCGATGCGCCGATACAGGCACCGCGCATTGGCCCCGTCATCTCTTCCCAGGCAATCGGTGGACCGGCGTGCAGTAATTTACGTCCGCAAGACAATTCAACCACCGCCTCTTTCGCAGGACGGACAGCAACCCAGTGCGGGCGCGCGGCTTTAATGCGTTCAATAATGGCGTCGTTGGCCTGTGCAATTGATGAATACATATCGGTACCTCTGAATTAATGTAACTGCTTGAGTAAACTGGCGAGACGCGCATTGCCACCGGCAATCGGCGCCCACTGATAATGCACAACCGGCGTGCCGCTGCTTTGCAGATCCAGCGCGAAACTGCGCAATCCGGCATTGATAACCTGTACGCCATCCAGCAACGTGTCAGGTTCGGCGGAAGGACGGGCGTCCTGATGATGTGTCAGGCTGATAGCAAGCAGCACCGCCTCCTCCAGGGTTTCCACCACGGCGATGCCTGCGTCACGCAGGATATCAATTTGTCCGCTACGCCCCTGTGGGTCGGCATCGGTTCCGGTCATGGTGGCGATAGTTACCAGCGGCGCGCTCCGCGTCGCACGAACCCGTTCGATTGCCTCAACAACCGCGCCCGCCGGGTCGGCGCAGGCGCCATAGCCCAGTACCACATCCAGCAGCAGTACGCCCACGTCCGGCATCGCTGCCAGTTTTTCGATTTCAATACTGCGGGTTGTCGGGTCGATCATCGGATGCGGTCTGCCCAACGTGTAGCTGTCATCCCCCAGATCAACAATGCGATGGCCCTGCGCGTCGAGCATGACGCCAGCAGCGTGGCTTTCGCTTACCGGTACACCCAGCCCGGCCGAAAGCAGCATCGCCGCCTCCGCCGCGAGGGTTCCACCGGCATACAGACCATAAATACCTTTCCCTGCGACCTCGGGTTGAATCAGGCGCTGCTCCGCCACACGCATTAGCAACACGGCCAGTTGGGCGGCATCCGAGAGTGAATCCGCCAGCCAGACGTTCCCCTCACGACGCTGTTCCGGTTTATTGCCGAGAAAGAGCGCAACCACCGGTTTCCCCACCTTCTGCATTGCATTAATAATGCGGGTTCTGACCTGCGGTGACGGCGGTTTGGAGACAAACGCGATCACTCGCGTGGCATCATCGGCAGCCAGCATCTCCAGCGCCGTTAACGCACTGATGCCGCCCACTTCCGCGCTCAGATCGCGCCCTCCCAGGCCAATGGCATGACTGATGCCCTGTTGATGCAGCGCGATCTGCGAGGTAACCTCCTGAATGCCGGTCCCGGATGCCCCTATCACGCCAATCCCACCTTCTGGTAACACGTTAGCGAAAGCCAGGGGGCTACCGGCAATCATCGCCGTCCCGCAGTCCGGTCCCATCACGATTAGCCCCTTTTCGCGAGCCAGCGTTTTCAGCTCGACTTCCTGCTCCAGCGGCACGTTATCGGAGAACATCATCACGTTCTTACCCGCCAGCAGCCCCTCTTTCGCCACGGAGGCCGCATACTCCCCGGCAACCGAAACCAGCAGCAGATTAGCCTGCGGCAATTTCTGGCACGCGCTCTCCCAGCGGCGCGCCTTCAGCAGTTGTTGTGAACTGCCCGAGGCACTGGCAATCGCACTCAACTCTTTTTCCAGCTGGTCGCGAATTAATTCGAGGATCTCGGGTTGCTCGTCATGCGTTCGTACCGCCACACAAATATCGTTCGGTGTGGCTTCAGCAAAATCGTCATGCCAGAAGCCCGTGGAATCCAGCATCGCTTTATTCGCTGGCGTTCCCATCATGACGGAAACCTGGTCGACTTCCGGGCGCTCACTTAATTTCCGGGAAATGATCATCAGGCTGACGGAGTCCTGAAAGCTTCCCTTTTTAATAAAGGCGTAAATCATTACCGCTACCTCTTATGTACGTTTTTCTTTCAAAAACAGCATGGCAACCAATCCAACAACTAGCAGAATGGCTGACACATAAAAACTGGATGCCAGGCTGCCCGTTATATCGCGCGCCGCACCGGCAATAATGGGAGCAAGAATGGAGGAACTCATGCCGATAAAATTAAATAAGCCAAACGCGGTGCTGTAATTATTTTCATCGACGCTATCAGCAACCAGCGCAACCAGCACAGGATCCAACGCCAGTTTGCCGACGAGGCCGTAAACACACAGCGCGACAATCACACCGGTCATATTTGGCATCCAGACAATAGACAGCATGCTGAGGATCGCCACCGGGACGAGGAACATAATTAACGGTTTGCGCTTACCTAATTTGTCAGAGAGGCTGGAGAATAACAGCGCGCCGGGAATTGAAATCCAGGCCACCAGCGAAGAGATAAACCCGGTTTCGCTACCGGCAATACCGCGCTCATTTTGCAGATAATAGGGAAGCCAGGTCAGAATAACGAAGAAACCAAACAGGCTACAGAACACCATAATATAGGTCAGAACGAGGTTGCGGTTTTTCAGGAGATCGCTGAATTTGCCTTTTTTCACCGGCTGACCGTCGGTATCTACGGTACGTTTCTTTTCTTTTACAAACAACCAGATCGCAATCCCCACCAGCACCGAAGGAACCGCCATCGCGTAAAATGGCATCCGCCATGAATGGCCCTGATCGTACACCAGCCAGCTAGAGGTCATCAGCCCCAGCGCGATACCAAAAGCCATACCGCTATTGATAATTGCGCTACCCAGCGAGCGGTACTTTTTAGGGATTTGCTCTGAAGAAAGGCCGTACTGAGGACCGTAGTAGGTCCCTTCTCCCGCGCCGGTTACCACACGAGCAAACAGCAGCATGTACCAGCTTTTTGCCCAGCCGGTAACCGCAGTGAATACGCCAAAGAGAATAAACCCTGGCACCAGCACTTTTTTCTTACCGATTTTGTCACCGAGGATTCCGGCCGGAACCTGTAATAACGCATAAGAAAAATAAAACACAGAATTAAGAATGCCTAATTGCGTTCCACTTAAGCCAAACTCTTTCTCCAGTTCACCCATCACCGGGTTCAATACCGTCCGATCGGCGTACATGAAAATCCATCCCAGCCAGAACAGGAAAATGGTAACCCACCAGGCCGGTATTCCTTTTTTCTTCGTGACCTCAGTCACTTCACATGATTCAGACATAAATAATCTCCCGGTAATATTTACCGCTGAACACCTCAGGTTATCTGACGATTGATGAGGCTTGATGTTTTAACTGTGCTCACCATATCGGGCCATGACGCCATTTCGTTTGAGCAAAATCACACAAAATCCATTGTTATAAATTCCTGGGAACTGACCACAGCATTATTAAAAAAAGTCTAACAATCACTTTTTAAATATTTTAAACAAACCAATTAAAAACAATCCGAATTAACACGTTATTTTTATCAGTCAATAAGCTGTCGAATAAGTCACATTATAAAAAGTCAGTAACGTTATTTTGACCACGGGATATTTTTCACATTGAGGTCATAATGAAAAAGAAACTGGTTATTGCGCTGGGTGGAAATGCATTATTACAGCGCGGAGAGATACTGAGCGCGGAAAACCAGCAGCGCAGCATTCAGGTTTTTGCGCAAAGGGTAGCGACGCTGGCCCGCGATTATCAACTGGTGATTGTTCACGGTAACGGGCCTCAGGTAGGGTTACTGGCGTTGCAGAACGCGGCATATACCGAATCTCCCGCCTGGCCGCTTGATATACTGGTGGCCGAAAGCCAGGGAATGATTGGGGCTGCTATCGCCCAGGCGCTGACGCAAAACGTGGGCGGCACGCCGGTGACCACACTGATGACTCGGGTAGAGGTAGACCCCAAGGATGAGGCGTTTGCTACTCCGGGTAAATACATTGGGCCGGTGTATCAACCCGATCAACAGGCTGAACTGGAGCAACGCTACGGCTGGACGATGAAGGCCGATGGGCAGTACATCCGTCGGGTCGTTCCCTCACCAATGCCGCAAAACATCCTCGACAGCGATGCCATCCAGATGCTGATGGAAGCAGGACATACGGTGATTTGCTGTGGCGGCGGCGGCGTTCCGGTGGTGGCTCAGGGCGACGGCTACCAGGGAACCGAAGCGGTGATCGATAAAGATCTGACGGCGGCGGTGCTGGCGAATGCCATCAACGCCGATCACCTGCTGATCCTGACCGATGCCGATGCCGTCTATGAACACTGGGGGACGCCGCAGGCGCGCGCATTGCGACACGTGACAACAGAAGAGTTAGCACCTTTTGCGGCTCCGGATGGCGCAATGGGACCAAAAGCGGCAGCAGTGATCCATTTTGTTAAGCAAACCGGAAGTTCGGCGTTTATCGGCGCCCTCAAAGATGCACCGCAGATATTAACGGGCGAGAAAGGCACCTGCGTGACACAGTAAACGCCCTGCCGTTTGTCATTGCCGGATAGCGACGCCAACACGTCTTATCCGGCTTACAACATCCTCCGGCAGCAAAGCAAAAAAAAAGGCTTCCCGAAGGAAGCCATTTTGACAATCAGCTGACGACATTACAGAACGTCGATCGCGTTCAGTTCTTTGAAAGCCTGTTCCAGACGCGTGATCATGGAAGTCTGGCCAGCACGCAGCCATACGCGCGGATCGTAGTATTTCTTGTTCGGCTGATCTTCGCCTTTCGGGTTGCCCAACTGACCCTGCAGGTAAGCTTCGTTTGCTTTGTAATAGTTCAGAACACCTTCCCAGGTCGCCCATTGGGTATCGGTATCGATGTTCATTTTGATTACACCGTAGCTTACGGAGTCTTTGATTTCCTGAGCAGTAGAACCGGAACCACCGTGGAAGACGAAGTTCAGGCTGTTGTGCGGCAGGTTGTGTTTCTTAGAAACATAGTCCTGAGAGTCGCGCAGGATGGTTGGGGTCAGAACCACGTTACCCGGCTTGTAAACGCCGTGTACGTTACCGAAGGACGCAGCGATGGTGAAACGCGGGCTGATTTTGCTCAGCTCGGTATACGCGTAATCAACGTCTTCCGGCTGGGTATACAGGGCAGAAGCGTCCATGTGGCTGTTGTCCACACCATCTTCTTCACCACCGGTGCAACCCAGTTCGATTTCCAGGGTCATGCCCATTTTGGACATACGCGCCAGGTATTTGGAGCAGATTTCGATGTTCTCTTCCAGTGACTCTTCAGACAGGTCGATCATGTGAGAAGAGAACAGAGGTTTACCGGTGGCCGCGAAGTGTTTTTCACCCGCATCCAGCAGACCGTCGATCCACGGCAGCAGTTTCTTCGCGCAGTGGTCAGTGTGCAGGATAACCGGAACACCGTAGTGCTCAGCCATCTGATGTACGTGGTGCGCACCAGAGATCGCGCCCATGATTGCCGCCCCCTGAGGAACGTCAGTTTTCACGCCTTTACCCGCGATGAACGCAGCGCCGCCGTTGGAGAACTGTACGATAACCGGCGCTTTAACTTTTGCTGCGGTTTCCAGTACGGCGTTGATAGAGTCGGTACCCACGCAGTTAACTGCTGGCAGAGCGAAGTTGTTTTCTTTTGCTACCTGGAAAACTTTCTGTACGTCATCACCGGTGATAACGCCAGGTTTTACGAAATCAAAAATTTTAGACATGTTACGAGTCCTGTATCTTCGGCCTTGGAAAGGGGTGCGTGCTACTAAAGCGCGCTGAAAATTGGGCAGGTTTCCCTGCCCATGAGTGTCTTACTTCTTAGCGCGCTCTTCGAGCATCGCTACTGCAGGCAGAACTTTACCTTCCACGAATTCGAGGAATGCACCGCCGCCAGTGGAGATGTAGGAGATTTTGTCAGCAATACCGAACAGGTCGATAGCAGCCAGAGTGTCGCCACCGCCGGCGATAGAAAACGCGTCGCTGTCTGCAATCGCGTTAGCCACGATTTCAGTCCCTTTACGGAAGTTCGGGAATTCAAACACACCAACCGGACCGTTCCACAGAATGGTTTTCGCATTCTTCAGGATTTCAGCCAACTGCTGTGCAGAAGCGTCGCCGATATCCAGGATCTGCTCGTCTTCTTTCACGTCGTTTACAGATTTCAGCGTAGCTGCAGCGCTTTCAGAGAACTCGGTCGCAACGCGAACATCAGTCGGAACCGGGATATCACAAGTGGTCAGCAGACGTTTGGCTTCATCAACCAGATCGGCTTCGTACAGGGATTTACCCACATTGTGGCCCTGAGCTGCAACGAAGGTGTTCGCGATGCCGCCGCCAACGATCAGTTGGTCAGCGATTTTGGACAGTGAGTCCAGAACGGTCAGTTTGGTAGAAACTTTAGAACCACCCACGATAGCAACCATCGGACGAGCCGGTTCTTTCAGCGCTTTACCCAGCGCATCCAGTTCTGCTGCCAGCAACGGACCGGCACACGCGACGTCAGCAAATTTGCCGATACCGTGAGTGGAAGCCTGCGCGCGGTGAGCCGTACCAAAGGCGTCCATCACGAACACGTCGCACAGTGCGGCGTATTTTTTGGACAGCGCTTCGTCGTCTTTCTTCTCGCCTTTGTTAAAGCGAACGTTTTCCAGAACCACCAGCTCACCGGCAGCCACTTCAACGCCGTCGAGGTAATCTTTTACCAGGCGAACCGGGTTAGACAGTTTGTCTTTCAGGTAATTAACAACCGGCAGCAGAGAGAATTCTTCGTTGTACTCGCCTTCGGTAGGACGACCCAGGTGGGAAGTTACCATGACTTTAGCACCCTGTTTCAGGGCCAGTTCGATGGTCGGCAGAGAAGCACGGATACGCGCATCGCTGGTCACTTTCCCTTCTTTAACTGGTACGTTCAGATCCGCACGGATAAAAACACGTTTACCAGCAAGATCCAAATCGGTCATCTTGATTACAGACATGGTGAATCCTCTCGTTGATTCTTGATAAAGTTTTGCAGGCGCCTTCGCGCCCTACCTGAAACCTTTTGCAGCCATCGCTAACGTGGTGTCGAGCATTCTGTTAGCAAAGCCCCATTCATTGTCACACCAGACCAGTGTCTTAATAAGGTGCGCGCCACTGACCCGCGTTTGCGTACCATCGACAATGGCGCTATGCGGGTCATGATTAAAATCGACTGAGACCAACGGTAATTCCGTATAGTCAACTATATCATGAAATGCACCTTGTGCCGCTTTTTGCAGCAACTGGTTGACTTCATTAGCTTTTACTGGCTTCTTCACCGTCACGCTTAAGTCGATTGCCGTGACGTTTATCGTCGGTACCCGCACCGCAATCGCTTCAAAACGATCGTTAAACTGCGGGAAAATACGGGTGATGCCAGCCGCCAGTTTGGTATCCACCGGAATGATCGACTGACTCGCCGCCCGCGTACGACGCAGGTCAGGATGGTATGCATCAATAACCTGCTGATCGTGCATCGCGGAGTGAATGGTAGTCACCGTACCGGATTCTATGCCATAGGCATCATCCAATAATTTGATAATGGGAATAATACAATTCGTGGTGCAGGAAGCATTGGAGACGATGCGGTGTTCCGCGCGCAGTTGATCCTGATTGACGCCAAATACCACGGTGGCGTCGAGATCGTTGCTGCCAGGATGTGAAAAGAGCACTTTCTTCGCGCCGGCGGCGATATGCGCCTCGCCGTGTTCGCGGTTTCCGTAGACGCCCGTACAATCCAGCACAATATCAACGCCCAGTTCGCGCCAGGGCAGCGCGTCAAGCGAGGGCTCATGCAGAATGCGAATCGCGTCGTCGCCAACCATGAGCTGCTCGCGCTCCTGGCGAACGTCCCATGCAAAACGTCCATGGCTGGTGTCATATTTCAATAAATGCGCCATGCCCGAGGCATCCGCCAGTTCATTGATTGCCACCACGGTGATTTCCGCCCGACGTCCGGATTCATATAAAGCACGAACCACATTACGTCCGATGCGACCGAAGCCATTAATCGCTACGCGTACGGTCATAGATCTCCTGCAAGGCTATCCCGATTCAGATGTGGCTGACAGAGTAATCCAGCGCATCGTTCAGGGAAACCTTACCTGTCGCAAACTGCGACTGATTGATTATTTGTCGAACATTTAATCGACTGAAACGCTTCAGCTAGAATAAGCGAAACGGGGAATAAAAGGAATGATTGTCCAGTTGGAGAAGACAGTTATCTGACCTACATCACATTTCCGCCCCCCACTATCACGGAATTTATTCCAGAATCGCGAATAAGCGTAGCAAGATCTTTTCGTTGCCGTGGCGAAAATCCTGATTTATATCAGAGAGCACATTCGTCAGCGTCTATATGATTGACGCTACGTCCGAGTCTCGGAGACCAGCAAATGATGACCACATCAATTCCCCCTGCATCAGAAGCCCGCTTTTACGCCCTTCGCCTGCAACCAGGCCTGGAAGTTTTTTCCCAACTTCATGAATTTATTCAACAGCACTCGCTACGCGCCGGCTGGATCGCCGGTTGCACCGGCAGCCTGACGAATGTCGCTCTGCGCTATGCCGGACAAGAAACAACAACATTGCTGACGGGAACATGGGAGGTCATTGCACTGAATGGCACGCTGGAGTTGACCGGCGAGCATCTGCACCTGAGTGTCTCAGATCCGCAAGGCGCGATGCTCGGCGGACATATGATGCCTGGTTGTACCGTGCGCACAACGCTTGAACTGGTGATTGGCGAACTCACAGGACTGGAGTTTAGCCGTCAGCCCTGCCTCCTTTCCGGCTATGACGAACTGCATATCTCACCCCGTGTATCAACGACTCAGTAAGAGGTTACTTATGGCGCGTCGCCCGTTTTCCAGCCAGTCTTTAGTGCTAATTGTCATTGCCATCGCGATTAATATGGTAGGTGGCCAGCTTATTAGCATGCTTAAACTTCCCATTTTTCTCGACTCTATTGGTACGTTGATCAGCGCCGTTCTGCTGGGCCCCGTCATCGGCATGTTGACTGGCCTGCTGACAAATTTACTTTGGGGACTGTTAACCGATCCGATCGCTGCGGCCTTTGCGCCAGTGGCGATGGTCATCGGTCTCGTCGCCGGGTGGCTGGCACGGGCCGGTTGGTTTCGCACATTGCCAAAAGTGATCGCCAGTGGCGTCGTCATTACCCTGGCCGTTACGCTGGTCGCAGTGCCATTACGCACCACACTATTTGGCGGCGTAACCGGCAGCGGCGCCGATTTATTTGTCGCCTGGATGCACTCTGTCGGTCAGAATCTGGTGGAGTCTGTTGCCATTACCGTACTGGGGGCAAATTTAGTCGATAAAATTCTGACCGCGATTATCGTCTGGACCCTTTTGCGCCAGTTGCCGCTACGTACTACACGCCATTTTCCAACAATGTCAGCCGTGCGTTAAATGCACCCGTTTACCTCATTGACATTGTGGGCGCTGGCGGCCAGTTCCACCTTGCTTCTTCCCGCGCAGACCGTTCTGCCGGTATACAGCGCGGTAACCTTTCTCAGTCTGTTGGCGGGGAAGTCAACGCGACGACGGGCAAAATACGTGGCCTGGCTAATGTTCTCCTTGGGGGTCGGACTGTGGCTGGTGCATGGTGGCTGGCTGACGGAATGGATCAGCGGTCGCCCACGGGATCCCCAGCGCTGGGCAGACGCTATCACGCTGTGGCTGCGAATTATGGCCATTGTTTCGACGTCTCAACTGTGGATGCAATACGTGCCGGTTCAACGCTTTATCCGGGCGCTGTTCGCATCACGTCTGCCACCGGGCATCGCGTACCTGCTCGCCGGTCCGTTGCTGGTCGTTGAACAGCTCAAACGACAACTGGCGATTATTCATGAGGCGCAGCGGGCTCGCGGCGTCCCGCTGGATGAAGCGTGGCATCAACGTTTACGCGCAATGCCTGCCTTGATCGTGCCACTCACCCATAATGCGCTCAACGATTTAGCGGTACGCGGCGCGGCGCTGGATATGCGGGGATTTCGCCTGCATCGCGCGCGGACAACGCTATGGGCGCCGAAAGATAGCACCTTCCAGCGTCTGGCACGTTACGCCATGTTGGTATTGATAGTGGCAGAGACAGGAGTCTGGATATGGTTACACTAGAACAGTTTCGCTATCTTCCTCTCCATGCCACACGTCCAGCGTCGTGCTTTACATTCCACCATTCAGCGCCCGGGATGGTGGCAATATTAGGGGATAACGGTAGCGGGAAAAGCACGCTGGCGCAGCTTATGGCGGGCTGGTATCCGGATTTCCTGCCAGGTGAAATTCAGGGCAAAGGAACGCTGTTGGGTAATCCTGTCGGTAAATTGCCGCTTGTCGAGCAGGCGGCCACTATCCAGCTTGTGCAACAATCGCCTTATCTGCAGCTTTCCGGCTGTACTTTCAGCGTTGAAGAAGAGGTTGCGTTTGGCCCGGAAAACCTCTGTCTGGATGAAGCGGAGATTATGCGCCGGATTGATGCGGCGCTTACTCTGACAGCGTGTGAGCCGCTGCGCCATCGCCATCCCGGGACGCTCTCCGGCGGAGAGACGCAGCGCGTCGTGATTGCCAGCGCGCTCGCGATGATGCCGAAATTACTCATACTGGATGAAGCGTTCAGCCGCCTGACATTGCAGGCCACCGACATGCTACTGGCGCGGTTGCAACAATGGGCGCTGGCACAACATTCTCTCATCGTGCTTTTCGAACGTCATCATTTCCCCTTTCTTACTCGCTGCCACCAGGCATGGCAACTGCGTGACGGAGCGCTAATACCCCTATGTTGACGTTACATCAGATAACTTATCGCTGGCCGAACGCAGCAGATGACTGCTTACGTGACATTTCACTGGAACTCAGAGAGGGAGAATGGCTGGCGTTAACAGGCGATAATGGCGCAGGAAAATCCACGCTCCTGCGAATTATGGCCGGATTGCTTTCCCCTTGTTCCGGCTCGGTCATCTTCCAGCAAACGCCGCTTGCGCAGCTCAAAAATCGTCAGCGCGCCAGACATTTTGGGGTCTTGTTTCAGGAAGCGGAAAATCAGATCTTTCACAGTAACGTTGCCGATGAAGTGGCTTTTGGTTTAAAGCTACAGCAGCTACCAGCCGACGACATTAACCGCCGCACGCAGGCCGCGTTACGGCTGTGCCATTTGCAGGACGTGGCTGACGCGCATCCGCTGGATCTCCATACCGCGCAACGACGCATGGTTGCCGTCGCCAGTCTGGAAGCCATGCGACCCACAGTACTGCTTCTGGATGAACCCAACCGGGATTTCGACCAGCACTGGCAAGCCGTGTTTGAAAACTGGCTTGCCGTCTGCCGTGAACGGGGAACCCGCGTTGTTGCCATAAGCCATGACGCTACGTTTATCCAGCGTCACTTCTCGCGGGTTGTTCGACTCCATAATAAAACGCTCACCGAATCCGATACGCTCCTGACACCGCCATCTCCAGAGTAAGGTCGGCTGGCCGACTGTGCTCCAGAACCCGACGCACATTCGGCCCATCTGTACGCAGATAAAACGCCTCGGCATCGGCTGGCGATAACCCGCCAGCCAGTTTGCGCTCCACCAGCCGTGCATGCAGGGCCTCCGCTGGCGCGCGAATAAACAGGGAAAAATCGCAAAACCTCGCCAACGCCCGCCATCTTTCATCATCCCGTAGCAGCCAGTTGCCTTCCACAATGACAATCGGCGCGCTCACCGCAATCGCGTCTTCTACCGGATCGTGCTTTTGCCGATCATACTGTGGCCAGGTCCCTTCGCCTTCCCTTATCTGCCGCAAATTCTGCGCCAGTTTATCAACGTCAAACGTCTCTGGTGCCCCTTTGTATGCGCGTAGATTGTGGGTATCCAGCCAGTCGTTGTAGTGATGGAAACCATCCATCGGCAGCGTCTGGATCTCCGGCAGAGAGGGCGCCTGACGAGAGAGAAATTCCCAGAATGTGGTCAGTGTGGATTTCCCGGTACCGGGCGGCGCGCTAAGAAAAACAATCGTGCGTCGCCTGGCATTCGCGCAATGGAGCCTGGCCAGTCGTTGTAATAACGGTTTGTGAACGTTCTCTATCTCATCATCATCATAATGGGCTTCAACCCGCAACCCGTTGACCATCAGTCCGATTTTCACGGTGTTAATTCCTTCAAAATTGTCGTCACCGCCAGCGTCATTGCCGTCTTGACCATTCCGGAAAAACGCACCTCAGACCACGCCGCAAAGTCGGCAAATTTCATCGACTCCAGCGCGCTGTATAAGGTCGTATTACGGGTGATACTGTTGACGTTGCTGATAAAATCCCAGGTGATGTCATCGGCAAATCCTGGGCTCTCATCCCGTTCGCTGACATACTGATAAAACTGAGAAAAATGCGTAATGTCGGCATAAAGCCATTTATCCATTTTTCCCAGCGCATAAATCAGGCGTAGCGCAACGTCAATATCATCAAGCGGCCCACTCTGGGCAAGTAACGGCTTTACTGCATATTCCACAATCTCTTCATCGTTATCGACAAATAGCGACGGCAGAAAGCGCTTAACGCCTTGCAGCAAAATGTTATGTGCCGTCGTCATAAACGAAAGTAAGTTATGTTGAGCATCCAGTTGCTCCAGCACATCGTCTTCTGTCAGCGTCGTCATTCGTTTCCCGATCAATCACCATGAATGCAGAGAGTCTATTATATTACACGTTCGATCCGCGCCGCCGATCAGTAAAGTTTGCGTGCGCACCCCTTTCGCGACCTGCTGGATCCCATTCACAAGATCGCCGCCGGTCACTCCAGTCGCGCTAAAGAGGACATCATTTCCCGCCACCAGCTCATCAAGCGCATAGACCCGATTAACCTCGACGCCCATTTCCGCACAGCGCTGGCGCTCCCGGGCGGCAATCAGACGATGTTCTGCGGTGTCTCCTTTCGCTTCACAAAAATCAATCAGCTCGGCCTGCATATCGCCCCCCAACGCTTTCACCGCGCAGGCGGAAATCACGCCTTCTGGCGCACCGCCAATCGTGTACATCAGGTCATAAGGGTTATCCTGCAAACAGGCCAGAACACTGGCCGCCACATCGCCATCAGGCAGGGCAAAGACTTTCACCCCCAACTGCGTGGCTTCGGCAATCGCCGGCTGAAGGCGCGGTTTATCAAGCGTAGCCATGCGCAGTCGCTCCAGGGGTTTGCCCAGCGCTTTCGCCACATGACGCAAATTGTCCGCCAGGGGGTGCGCCAGATTAATCACCCCTTTCGCCTGCCGATTAACAACCAGTTTTTTCATGTACATATCAGGGGCATGTAACAGACTTCCCCGTGGCGCAAATGCCATTACCGCCAGTGCATTGCTCTGCCCCATTGCGACCATCCGGGTACCTTCGATGGGGTCGACGGCGATATCAACCTCCGGTCCGCTGCCGCTGCCTACCTCTTCGCCAATCCACAACATCGGTGCGTGATCGATCTCGCCCTCGCCAATGACAATGCGCCCGCGAATGGCAATATCATTCAGGGCTGAGCGCATCGCGCTAACCGCCAGACCATCGATTTTGTTCTTATCGCCGCAGCCGGTTTGCGGCCAGGCCGCCAGCGCAGCCTGTTCCGTGATGCGAAATAACGGCCATGCCAGAGACTTCATGCCGCCGCCTCGCCAATATCCACGCCAAACTGCGCCAGCAGGTATCTCTCTGCCTTTTCGTTCCAGATACCGTGCGTCGGTGCAACTAACCGCGCCAGCTCCCTGAACAACGGATCGGTTTTACCTTTCTCGGCGAAATCAGCAATGGCCGTCAGCGGCATCGTCACACCGTTATAGATAAGCTTCTTGCCGCCCGGAATATCCGGCAAGTTCAGCACGGTATCTGGCACCGCATCAAGACCGCCAATATGGGTCACCATAAACGACGGCTGAAGCTGGCCCGTTGCGCTCAGCGCAATCGCCTCTTTCATATCATCAGTAGAACCGCCTGAGGTTCCGACCACGTGTGTACTGTTGTAATGCACGTTGTAAAAATTAAAGGGGACTTTAAAGCGACTCTCCGTTGGGCCTGCAAAGAAGTTCAGGCAACCGTCTTCTGCCAGTATATCGTCAGCCATCTCCACGACGGCCGGCACGGCGGCATAGACAAAAACGTCATCAAACCCGGCTCCGCCGGTTAATTCACGCAGTTGCGTCGCAGGGTTAGCCATACCAGACGAATTCACATAGATGAGTTCGATTCCCTTGCTCGCCGCCCGTTCGACCGGGAGCAGCTTTTTAGCCTGCTCCAGACGTGCTTCATCGATATCCACGACCACCACGCGCGACGGTTGGATCCCACCGTTAATGGCATAATCAATTGCACCAATCCCCATTGGCCCGGCGCAGGCTAAAAGGGCGATATTGCCGCCGGGTTTAATTCCCATTCGATGCTCATAAACATAAGGCGTTGTATGATAATTCGCTTTATAAGCACCAATAATGCAGCACATCGGTTCCGCCAGCGACGCGGCCGCAAAATAAGAACCGTGGTACGGCAATACGCATCCCAGATTTACCGCGACTTCAGGGATGATCATATACGTGGCATTACCACCGAAATATTCGTAGCTGTATCCTGCAGAATAACCGCTTGGCAATCCCATTGCAGGTTGTAAAACAAAACGCTGCCCTTTCTTATATTTTTCGGTCAGGTTTTTTCCGACGTCGACAATAATCCCTGCACATTCATGGCCGGTAATCACCGGGTGATTCTCCAGATCGTCAGGAACACGCTTATGTTCACTGGCTAATGTCGCGGCCTTCCAGGTGGATAGGCATACACTGTCAGAAATCACGCTGACTAACAGTTCATTTTCCGTAATTTCAGGTAATTCAAACTCACGGATACGGACATCCTGTTTGCCATATATTGCAGCAACTTTCGTTTTCATATTTACTCCAGGAACCAGAAATGCTAATTAGACGTTAAGTGATTAAATAAATCGTCAAGCAGCGGATCGCCAATATAGTTTTTTATCAACACCAAGGGCTTATGACTCACTCGCTTAACGCGTCCCTCAAGACTGGCGTGAGTTACAATAATATCGGCATCATCAGGGACATTTTCGATGGCGTAATGTTTGACATCGATAGACAGCCCGGCTTTTTCCAGACGCTTACGAAACGTCGTTGCCCCCATCGCACTGGACCCCATGCCCGCATCGCATACAAAGGCGATACGTTTGACATTGCGCCAGGAAAAATTGCCTTCCTGCTTCATCGTTTTGACGGCGTTAGCGGAATCGCTGAAGGTATCTTTGTTTTCGACTTCGCTATTTTTCTCCATTTTCAGGATGAAGGAAGTAATGACAAAGGTCACCACCGTTCCCGCCGTGACGCCCGCAATCGTGGCAAGGAAAGCACCTTTTGGCGTTAATGCCAGGTAAGCGAAAATCGATCCCGGACTGGGCCCCGCGACCAGACCACCCCCTAGCAGATTAAAGACCCATGTTCCGCTCATTCCCCCGGCAATCATGCCGATCAGGGTCAGTGGCTTCATCAGCACATACGGGAAGTAGAGTTCGTGGATACCGCCGAGAAAATGGATAATCATAGCGCCAGGTGCAGATTTCTTCGCCATCCCTTTCCCAAAGAAAGCAAACGCCAGCAGTAAACCTAAACCGGGGCCAGGGTTTGAGGCCACCATGAAGAAGATGGATTTTCCCGTCTCCGAGGCCTGCTGCATGCCCAGCGGATAATAAACGCCCTGGTCGATCGCATTATTCAGAAAAAGGATTTTCGCAGGTTCATTAATCAATGAAAGCAGTGGCAGATAACCCGCATGCACCAGTGATTCAATACACTCTTTCACAAAGTTATTGGCAATGAGTACCGCCGGGCCAATGACTTCAAACCCCAGCAGGCACAATAACATCCCGGCGATGCCTAAAGAGAAGTTATTAATCACCATTTCAAAACCCGCGGGAATACGCTGGTCCAGCAGGCGATCGATGTATTTAATCACCAGACCACCCAGAGGCCCCATGATCATTGAGCCGAGGAACATTGGGATATCCGCGCCAATAATCACGCCGATCGTACCGATTCCCCCCATGACCGCCCCACGCTTTCCGCCCACCAGATGTCCGCCGGTGGAACCAATCATCACGGGTAGCAAATAGGTAATCATCGGGCCGACTATTTTGGCGAAATGCTCATTGGGCATCCACCCGGTCGGAATAAATAATGCAGTAATAAAACCCCAGGCAATAAAAGCACCGATATTAGGGATGACCATTGCAGTCAAAAATCCCCCAAAAGCCTGGACCTTTGCACGAGCAGACTTGTGTTCCATGATAATATCCTGTCGAGGAGAAAATGATTATGCGCGGGCGATAATATCCGCCAGCTGTTTTTCTGATTTAGCAGCAAGTAATGCTGCCAGGTTTTCCTCTTCACATAATAGTTCGCTTAAAGCCTGGATAGCGCCGATATGTGAATCGGCATTCGCCGCTGATAACCCAATAAGTAATTTTACGGGTTCATCATCGTCGGCAAACTGCACTTCCTGTTTAAGTAGGGTTAATGACATACCTGTTTTTAACGCACCACATTCCGGGCGAGCATGAGGCATAGCCACACCAGGAGCCAGAATATAATAAGGACCATTGTTGATCGTCGAATCTTTTATAGCCTGGATATAATTGGCATTCACATAATTATTTAACAGCAATGATGACATGGAAAAATCAATGGCTTCCTGCCAGTTCTTTGCCATCGTTTTTATTGAAATAGAGGCTTCAGGAAAATAGTCAATCAACCGCATAAATTATCCTTATTTTATTTTTAGGGTACAACTTATCGCTAAAAACAAAATACGCGCGCGGCAAAATGAAATCAATCGAGGGAAAAACAGAGCCAGGTAAAAGAGGTAATAATACAATTCATTAAAAAACAGTGAGTTGAATTTAAAATAAAAAATAGCAAGAGTAATTATGTGATAGACATTGCAAATATGAAAACCCACTAAATATCAACTTTGTGAACCACGTCAACAATAAGCGATTGCCTAATCAAAAATAATTACCTTTTCAGATGATAACGGGTCGCCGAAGCGACCCGTTAAAGACTGTTGTAAGGATGATTACAGCAGCGCTTTTGCTTTCGCGACAACGTTGTCGACGGTGAAGCCAAACTCTTCGAACAGCAGCTCTGCCGGAGCAGATTCACCGAAGGTGGTCATGCCAACGATCGCGCCGTTCAGGCCCACGTATTTGAACCAGTAGTCAGCGATTCCGGCTTCCACTGCCACACGAGCGGTAACCGCTTTCGGCAGCACGGATTCACGGTACGCGGCATCCTGTTTGTCGAACGCGTCGGTAGACGGCATGGAAACCACGCGCGCTTTTACGCCTTCTGCGGTCAGTTTGTCCCATGCAGCCACCGCCAGTTCAACTTCAGAACCGGTCGCGATGAAGATAAGCTCAGGCTGGCCTGCGCAATCTTTCAGTACGTAGCCACCGCGAGCGATGTTTGCCAGTTGCTCCGCAGTACGTTCCTGCTGTGCCAGGTTCTGACGGGAGAGGATCAGCGCGGTCGGACCGTCCTGACGCTCAACGCCGTACTTCCACGCCACCGCAGATTCCACCTGGTCACACGGACGCCATGTGGACATATTCGGGGTCACACGCAGAGAAGCCACCTGCTCAACCGGCTGGTGAGTCGGGCCATCTTCGCCCAGACCGATAGAGTCGTGGGTGTAGACCATCACCTGACGCTGTTTCATCAGCGCAGCCATACGCACCGCATTACGGGCATATTCCACGAACATCAGGAAGGTAGAGGTGTACGGCAGGAAACCGCCGTGCAGGGAGATACCATTGGCAATCGCGGTCATACCGAATTCACGAACACCATAATGGATATAGTTACCGGCGGTATCTTCGTTAATGGCTTTCGAACCAGACCACAGGGTCAGGTTAGACGGCGCCAGGTCGGCGGAGCCGCCGAGGAACTCAGGCAACAGCGGGCCGAAGGCTTCGATTGCATTCTGAGACGCTTTACGGCTGGCAATTTTCGCCGGGTTGGCCTGGAGTTTAGCAATGAATTCTTTCGCTTTCGCATCGAAGTCAGACGGCATTTCGCCTTTCATACGACGAGTGAATTCAGCGGCTTCCTGCGGGAACGCTTTCGCGTAAGCGGCGAATTTTTCATTCCATGCAGATTCTTTTGCCTGGCCTGCTTCTTTCGCATCCCACTGAGCATAGATTTCAGACGGGATTTCGAACGGCGCGTATTTCCAGCCCAGTTGTTCGCGGGTCAGCGCGATTTCGGCATCACCCAGCGGCGCACCGTGAGAGTCATGAGTACCGGCTTTGTTCGGGGAACCGAAACCGATGATCGTTTTGCACATCAGCAGGGACGGCTTATCGGTTACGGCGCGAGCTTCTTCAACTGCGCGTTTGATAGCATCAGCATCATGACCGTCAACGCCGCGCACAACGTGCCAGCCGTAGGCTTCGAAACGTTTAGCGGTATCGTCGGTGAACCAGCCTTCAACGTGACCATCGATAGAGATGCCATTGTCATCGTAGAATGCAACCAGTTTACCCAGCTTCAGCGTACCGGCCAGAGAGCATACCTCATGAGAGATACCTTCCATCATGCAGCCGTCGCCCATGAACGCATAGGTGTAATGGTCAACGATGTCATGACCCGGACGGTTGAACTGTGCCGCCAGTGTTTTTTCAGCGATAGCCATACCGACCGCGTTCGCAATCCCCTGACCCAGCGGACCAGTGGTGGTTTCAACACCCGCGGTATAACCCACTTCCGGGTGACCCGGGGTTTTGGAATGCAGCTGACGGAAGTTCTGCAGCTCAGACATCGGCAGATCGTAACCGGTGAGGTGCAGCAGACTGTAAATCAACATGGAGCCGTGACCGTTAGACAGCACAAAACGGTCACGATCGGCCCAGGACGGGTTGCCTGGATTGTGGTTCAGGAAATCACGCCACAGGACTTCGGCAATGTCAGCCATACCCATCGGGGCACCCGGGTGACCGGATTTGGCTTTCTGTACTGCGTCCATGCTCAGCGCACGAATAGCATTGGCAAGCTCTTTACGTGAGGACATTTTGACTCCAGATCGGATGATGAAGGCCATACCCGCAACGACTTGACGACAGCGCGTTTTGGGCTACGCCGGAAAAAAGTGCGAACAATGTAACCCAAGCCGCCGGTCATGTACATGGAGCATCCTTTTGCCGCTTCAGAAATCTCTGGATCACACTCGCATGTTGCGCAATCTGCTCGCCCGCTTGTTGTTCTTTTCTTTATACTTAGCGTCAGCGCTGATTCATCTGCAAATGGCGCACTTTTTGAACAATCCTCATTTCGTGTGGAAGAAAAAACATGAAGATTCGCGCGTTACTGCTTGCTATGGGTATGGCGACGGTGCTGACCGGTTGCCAGAATATGAACTCCAATGGACTGCTCTCCTCGGGTGCCGAGGCTTTTCAGGCCTACAGCCTCAGCGACGCGCAGGTCATCGCGTTAAGCAATCAGGCCTGTACGGAAATGGATGGTAAAGCAACCATCGCGCCTGCCAGTAGCGAGTACGCGAAGCGCCTGAGTAAAATCGCCGCGGCGCTCGGCGATAACATCAACGGACAAGCGGTAAACTATAAGGTCTACATGGCGAAAGACGTGAACGCCTTCGCGATGGCGAACGGCTGTATTCGCGTATATAGCGGCCTGATGGACATGATGACGGATAACGAAGTCGAAGCGGTGATTGGCCATGAAATGGGCCACGTTGCGCTCGGACACGTGAAGAAAGGTATGCAGGTAGCGCTGGGTACCAACGCCGTTCGCGCCGCTGCGGCCTCTGCAGGCGGGATTGTCGGCAGCCTGTCGCAGTCACAGCTCGGCGATCTGGGGGAAAAACTGGTGAACTCGCAGTTCTCCCAGCGGCAGGAATCAGAAGCGGACGACTACTCGTACGATCTGTTGCGCAAGCGCGGCATCAACCCGGCGGGTCTTGCCACCAGCTTCGAAAAACTGGCGAAACTGGAAGAGGGTCGTCAGAGTTCCATGTTTGACGATCACCCGGCCTCCGCAGAGCGTGCGCAACATATTCGCGATCGCATGAAAGCGGACGGGATTAAGTAACCATTGAGCAGTGCCGGATGGCGGCGTAAACGCCTTATCCGGCCTACAGAACAACAAATTCAGTGTGGTAGGCCGGATAAGATGCGTTAGCATCGCCATCCGGCTCTTAGCCCGTTACTCGCCTTTCTTCGCCGCCTGGATGTACAGCATCTCCAGCGCCAGCGTTGCCGCCGCCAGGGCGGTGATTTCGGACTGATCGTAAGCCGGCGCCACTTCCACCACGTCCATCCCTACGATGTTCAGATCTTTCAGACCGCGTACCAGTTTGATAGCACGATCGGAGGTCAGGCCGCCAATCACCGGCGTACCGGTCCCCGGCGCGAAAGCCGGATCCAGGCAGTCGATATCAAAGGTCAGATAGACCGGCAGGTCACCGACAATCTGCTTCACCTGAGCGATGATGTCATCAACGCCGCGATCGTTCACCTGACAGGCATCCAGCACGGTAAAGCCGTTGTCCTTATCAAATTCCGTACGAATACCGATCTGCACAGAGTGATTCGGGTCGATGAGACCTTCGTTCGGCGCGGTATAGAACATAGTGCCGTGGTCAAATTCACAGCCGTTCGCATAGGTATCGGTATGGGCATCAAAATGTACCAGCGCCATTTTGCCAAAGTGTTTTGCGTGCGCACGCAGCAGCGGCAGCGTCACAAAGTGGTCACCGCCAAAAGAGAGCATACGTTTACCGGCTGCCAGCAATTTCTCTGCGTGCGCCTGCAGTCTTTCGCTCATTTCACGCGCGTCGCCAAAGGCGTAAACCAGATCGCCGCAGTCCACAACGTTCAGACGCTCACGCATATCGAAGTTCCACGGGAAGCGGTTGTGTTCCCAGGCCAGATTCGTTGACACCTGACGGATTGCCGCCGGACCGTGACGTCCACCCGCGCGACCGGACGTCGCCATGTCAAACGGCACGCCAGTGATCACCCAGTCCGCATCGCTGTCATACGGCTGGAAATTCAGCGGCAGACGCAGGAAACCAAAGGCGTTAGAAACCAGGGAGTTATCGTACTGATGACCTAAGGTGCTCATGGCAAAAACCTCATATTCGTCGATATAAAAAAACCCTCCCGCGTCGTTAGGCCCGACGAGAAAGGGTTTGATTCGTAAACACAGTAATTCGCTAAATTATCGCTGCTTAATTGCCCAGGTTCAAGTCACCCGGGCATCAGCCATTATTCGTCTTCGAGATACGTGTAGCCGTACAGACCCGCCTCGAACTCTTCGAGGAACTGCTGCTGCAGCGCGTCATCCAGATCGGTTTGTTTCACCTGATCGCGGAAATGCGTCAGCAACGTTTTCGGATCCAACTGTACGTATTGCAGCATGTCCGCCACGGTGTCCCCTTCATCCGACAGCTCAACTTCCACGCTGCCGTCCGGGAAGACAAACACGTCAACCGCTTCGGTGTCACCGAACAGGTTGTGCATATTGCCGAGGATCTCCTGATACGCACCGACCATGAAGAAACCGAGCATCGGCGGGTTATCCGGATCGTACTCCGGCATCGGCATGGTTGTCGCAATGCCGTCGCCGTCGATGTAATGATCGATAGCACCGTCAGAATCACAGGTGATGTCCAGCAGCACCGCACGGCGTTCCGGCACCTGATCCAGTCCTTCCAGCGGCAAGACCGGGAACAGCTGATCGATACCCCACGCGTCCGGCATCGACTGGAACAGCGAGAAGTTGACGTACATTTTGTCCGCCATACGCTCCTGCAGTTCGTCAATGATCGGACGGTGCGCGCGGTTTTGCGGATCAAGCTGTTTCTGCACTTCGTGACACATGCTTAAGTAAAGCTGTTCCGCCCACGCGCGTTCCTGCAGGCTGAAGGTGCCAGAAGAATAACCGATGTGAATATCGTGCAGATCCATCTGGCTGTCGTGCAGCCATTCGCGCAGTGAGCGACGGGTGCCCGGCTCGTGCATCTCCTGCCAGGTTTCCCACATGCTTTGCAGCGCGCGCGGCGCGTCGTCAGCCGGGGCGACAGGCACGGTATATTCGTTACGCTCAACGCCGATGATGTTGGACACCAGCACCGTGTGGTGCGCGGTAACCGCACGACCAGACTCGGTGATCACCGTTGGATGCGGCAGGTTATTTTCCTCACAGGCATCACCAATCGCCCAGATGATGTTGTTGGCGTACTCATTCAGGCCGTAGTTCACCGAGCAGTCAGACTGCGAGCGAGTACCTTCGTAGTCCACGCCCAGACCACCGCCCACGTCGAAGCACTGGATGTTAACGCCCAGCTTATGGAGCTCAACATAGAAACGGGCGGACTCACGTACGCCGGTGGCGATGTCGCGAATATTCGCCATCTGCGAACCGAGGTGGAAATGCAACAGTTGCAGGCTATCGAGACGCCCGGCTTCACGCAGGGTTTCTACCAGTTGCAGGACCTGCGTTGCCGCGAGACCGAATTTGGATTTTTCGCCACCGGAGGACTGCCATTTACCGGACCCCTGCGATGCCAGACGCGCACGCACGCCCAGACGCGGAATGACGTTCAGACGTTCGGCTTCATCCAGCACAATCGCGATTTCAGACATCTTCTCGATGACCAGATAGACCTTGTGACCCATCTTCTCACCGATCAACGCCAGACGAATGTATTCACGGTCTTTATAGCCGTTACACACGATCACGGAACGGGTCATCCCGGCATGCGCCAGAACCGCCATCAGTTCCGCTTTAGAGCCGGCTTCCAGCCCCAGCGGTTCGCCAGAGTGGATTAGGGATTCGATCACACGGCGATGCTGGTTAACCTTGATCGGGTAGACCAGGAAGTAGTCACCGTTGTAGCCGTACGACTCCCGCGCGCGTTTGAACGCGGCGTTAATAGAGCGCAGTCGGTGTTGCAGGATCTGCGGGAAGCAGAACAGCGCAGGCAGGCGTTGCCCCTGCGCTTCACGCGCTTTCACCAGCTTAGCGAGATCGACGCGCGCTTCCGGTACGTCCGGGTCCGGGCACACGCTAATGTGACCCAACTCATTGACGTCGTAGTAGTTATTGCCCCACCAGGCAATATTGTAAGTACGCAGCATCTTGCTGGCTTCCTGGGAGCTCATTGCAACCTCCTGCATGGAGCGTAGTACACCCTGTTCGCCTGCTGACGAAGGCGAACCCAAAGACATGTCGTCAGACATAGCGAACCTCAAATTTTAGTAACAAGTGTAAAACAGTTGACTACTATCGCAATCCGAAGAGGCGATAACAACCCATAAACAGTCGGATTTTCCAGCAGAAAGTGCTGGTACTCCGCCTGCGCGACCGGTTTCTTTTTCATATCATTGTAAAACACGTAACCGAACTTACGTATGACGGTTCGGCGAAACCACGAGAAAACTCTTGTTTGTACAAGAGCGCCCTTGTTCAGTCCTTAGTGCCTGTTACCGGCTCTGGAGTCCTGAGAAGCGCCGAGATGGGTATAACATCGGCAGGTATGCAAAGCAGAGATGCAGATTGCAGGAGACATGCGCACACCAGAACGGTGCGACAGATTCAGCAGAAAACAACGGTTCATTATCTCTTATCACCTCCATGGTCGCTCCATCAGGAACGAACCCACAAGCCAAAGCTAACGTTTTAACCCGGCTGGAAGTGGCGACACGAAGAAAACGTCGTGTGCTTTTTGTTAGAGCCGCGCGCCGCGTTTTATACCGGGATGAACGCCAAAAAGCAAAACATAAATGCGCACATTGCCAGCAGTATCTGTAAAAATTTCCACCAGGGTTTTCAACACAGTGAGACCTGATTCAAAAAATAGTGGAAATCAGGTGAAGAAGTGACCTAAAATAGCCATCCAGATGTTAATCCATCCATACTGATTAACACTCAGACTGCCAGTGTCACTAACCTGCAGGCCTTGGTAGAATCTTCTGCTTTGGCTTTTCCGCACAACAGTTTGAGCTAACCAAATTCTCCTTAGGTGAAACAAAAAATGGCAAAACACCTTTTTACGTCCGAGTCCGTATCAGAAGGGCATCCTGACAAAATCGCTGACCAAATCTCTGATGCCGTGCTGGATGCTATCCTGGAACAGGATCCGAAAGCCCGCGTCGCGTGTGAAACCTACGTAAAAACCGGCATGGTTTTAGTTGGCGGTGAAATCACCACCAGCGCATGGGTCGATATCGAAGAGATCACGCGTAACACCGTGCGCGAAATTGGCTATGTGCATTCCGACATGGGCTTTGATGCCAACTCGTGTGCCGTCCTGAGCGCCATTGGTAAACAGTCTCCGGATATCAACCAGGGCGTTGACCGTGCCGATCCGCTGGAACAGGGCGCTGGCGATCAGGGCCTGATGTTTGGCTATGCCACCAACGAAACCGACGTGCTGATGCCCGCGCCGATCACCTACGCACACCGTCTGGTGCAGCGTCAGGCCGAAGTGCGTAAAAACGGCACTCTGCCGTGGCTGCGCCCGGATGCGAAAAGCCAGGTGACCTTCCAGTACGACGACGGCAAAATTGTCGGCATTGATGCAGTAGTGCTCTCCACCCAGCATGCGGAAAATATCGATCAGGCGACGCTGAAAGAAGCGGTGATGGAAGAGATCATCAAGCCGGTTCTGCCGACCGAATGGTTGAACTCTGCCACCAAATTCTTCATCAACCCAACCGGTCGTTTTGTTATCGGCGGCCCAATGGGCGACTGTGGTCTGACTGGTCGTAAGATCATCGTTGATACCTACGGCGGCATGGCGCGTCACGGTGGCGGCGCATTCTCCGGTAAAGATCCATCGAAAGTAGACCGTTCTGCGGCTTACGCGGGGCGTTATGTCGCGAAAAACATCGTTGCTGCTGGTCTGGCTGACCGTTGCGAAATTCAGGTTTCCTACGCCATCGGCGTGGCTGAGCCCACGTCCATCATGGTGGAAACTTTCGGTACCGAGAAAGTACCTGCAGAGCAACTGACGTTGCTGGTTCGCGAATTCTTCGACCTGCGCCCATACGGTCTGATTCAAATGCTGGATCTGCTGCATCCGATCTACAAAGAGACCGCAGCGTACGGTCACTTTGGTCGCGAACATTTCCCGTGGGAAAAAACCGACAAAGCGCAGGTACTGCGCGAGGCTGCCGGTCTGAAATAAGCGACTGATAGCGGTATTCGAAGGCCAGCCTCGTGCTGGCCTTTTTTGTTTGCTCTCCCCGCCTGAAGTAGCGCCGCACGCCATCAACTGAAACCGCTTACACCTGATGATAAGAGCACCATTTTCAGAACAATCACTTTGCATGTTCTGACTTTACCTGTTGTTACATTCCATTTCAGTTAAGTCTGAAATCCAGGCAAATGCGATAAATATCAATTTAATTAATCTATAATTTTCAATTTGTTAATAAATACATTGATAACACCGCAGTGTAAGCGATTACACTTACGTGATAACAATCACATATTTTTGTGATGTACTCACCTACCCTAATCATCAACAAAACTGATAACCCAACCGGAGGGCATAATGCCTGACAATAAAAAACAGGGGCGTTCCAATAAAGCGATGACTTTTTTTGTCTGCTTCCTTGCAGCCCTGGCAGGATTACTTTTTGGCCTGGATATCGGCGTTATCGCTGGCGCATTGCCGTTTATTACGGATGAATTCCAGATCTCCGCGCACACCCAGGAATGGGTGGTCAGCTCTATGATGTTCGGTGCAGCGGTCGGGGCCGTCGGCAGCGGCTGGCTCTCTTTCAAACTCGGGCGTAAGAAAAGCCTGATGATCGGCGCGATTCTGTTTGTTGCCGGTTCCCTATTCTCCGCTGCGGCGCCGAACGTTGAAGTGCTGATCCTCTCCCGCGTACTGCTGGGGCTGGCCGTTGGCGTAGCCTCTTACACCGCTCCGCTATACCTGTCAGAGATCGCACCGGAAAAAATTCGCGGCAGCATGATCTCCATGTACCAGTTGATGATCACTATCGGGATCCTCGGCGCCTATCTGTCGGATACTGCCTTCAGCTACAGCGGCGCATGGCGCTGGATGCTGGGCGTGATTATCATCCCGGCGATTCTGCTGCTGATCGGCGTCTTCTTCCTGCCGGACAGCCCGCGCTGGTTCGCCGCGAAACGGCGCTTTGTTGATGCTGAACGCGTACTGCTGCGTCTGCGTGATACCAGCGCGGAAGCCAAACGCGAGTTAGATGAGATCCGGGAAAGTCTACAAGTGAAACAGAGCGGTTGGGCGCTGTTCAAAGAGAACAGCAACTTCCGCCGCGCGGTGTTCCTTGGCGTGCTGTTGCAAGTGATGCAGCAGTTCACCGGGATGAACGTCATCATGTATTACGCGCCTAAAATTTTTGAAATGGCAGGCTACACCAACACCTCTGAGCAGATGTGGGGTACCGTGATTGTCGGTCTGACCAACGTGCTGGCCACCTTTATCGCAATCGGCCTGGTTGACCGCTGGGGTCGCAAACCAACGCTGACGCTGGGCTTCCTGGTGATGGCGGCCGGAATGGGGATCCTCGGGACGATGATGCATGTCGGCATCCACTCACCGTCCGCGCAGTACTTCGCTATCGCGATGCTGCTGATGTTCATCATTGGTTTCGCCATGAGCGCCGGTCCGCTGATTTGGGTGTTATGTTCTGAAATCCAGCCGCTGAAAGGCCGTGATTTCGGTATCACCTGCTCCACCGCCACCAACTGGATTGCCAATATGATTGTCGGCGCAACGTTCCTGACCATGCTGCAAAACCTTGGTAACGCGAATACCTTCTGGGTCTACGCGGGTCTGAATGTGCTGTTTATCCTGCTGACGCTGTGGCTGGTTCCGGAAACCAAACACGTCTCGCTGGAACACATCGAACGTAATCTGATGAAAGGTCGTAAGCTGCGCGAAATCGGCGCACACGATTAATCCATCCTTTGCGTCCTCCCCCATGGGAGGGCGCTTCCCCTTGCAGTCCCGTTCCTGTCGCACTATTCTCTGCCGTTATGAAAACCACCCGTCTCCCTATTGCCATCCAGCAAGCCGTCATGCGTAGCCTGCGGGAAAACCTCGCGCAGGCTAACCTGAAGCTCGGACGCAGCTATCCTGAACCGAAGTTGGTCTATCAGCAGCGCGGCACCTCTGCCGGCACCGCCTGGCTGGAGAGTTACGAAATTCGCCTTAACCCGGTGCTGCTGATGGAAAACGTCGAGGCGTTTATCAACGAAGTGGTGCCGCACGAACTGGCGCATTTACTGGTGTGGAAGCGGTTTGGCCGGGTCGCGCCGCACGGTAAAGAGTGGAAGTGGATGATGGAAAGCGTGCTCGGCGTCCCCGCACGTCGTACGCACCAGTTCGAACTACAATCGGTGCGCCGCAACACTTTCCCTTACCGCTGCCAGTGTCAGGAGCATCAGTTGACCATCCGCCGCCATAATCGCGTCGTGCGCGGCGAAGCCACCTACCGCTGCGTTCACTGCGGCGAACCCTTAGTGCCGCTTGAATAATCAGAACTATCAGGAACTTTCCTGATCCGGCTGATTGCATCGCACATCAACTTTCGTTACGTTGCGGGCTCGTTTTGATACGGAGTTCATGATGTACCGTTATCTTTCTTTGGCTACCGCTCTTTTTACGGTAGCCCTTTCAGGCCAGACGTTGGCCGCAGGTATTAACAGTTTTTCACAGGCAAAAAACGCTGGCGTCAAAGTTAACGCCGATGTCCCTGGCGACTTCTATTGCGGATGCAAAATCAACTGGCAGGGTAAAAAAGGGGTTGTCGACCTCGACTCTTGTGGCTACAAAGTGCGAAAGAACGAGAATCGCGCCAGCCGAATCGAATGGGAACATGTGGTTCCTGCATGGCAGTTTGGCCATCAGCGTCAGTGCTGGCAGGACGGCGGACGTAAAAACTGCGCTAAAGATCCGGTTTATCGCAAAATGGAAAGCGACATGCACAACCTGCAACCCGCCGTGGGTGAGGTGAATGGCGATCGCGGTAACTTCATGTACAGCCAGTGGAACGGCGGCGAAGGTCAGTACGGACAGTGCGCCATGAAGGTCGATTTCAAAGAAAAGATCGCCGAGCCGCCAGCCCGCGCGCGCGGCGCGATTGCACGGACCTACTTTTATATGCGCGACCAGTACAACCTGACGCTTTCCCGCCAGCAAACCCAGCTTTTCAACGCCTGGAATAAGATGTATCCGGTCACCGACTGGGAATGTGAGCGCGACGAACGGATCGCGAAGATTCAGGGAAACCACAACCCTTACGTCCAACGCGCTTGCCAGGCGCAAAAGAGCTAACCTACACTAGCGGGATGATTGATTAACCCCTTACCCCGCGCGGCGAGGCTGCGTGGGGAGATGACGCGGATTTTTAACTATGCGCATTCCCCGCATTTATCACCCTGAGCCCATCACCGCCGGTAGCCAGATTTCCCTGTGCGAAGATGCCGCTAACCATATCGGACGCGTCCTGCGGATGGGACCAGGTCAGGAGCTGCAATTGTTTGATGGTAGCAATCAGGTTTTTGCTGCCGAAATCACCCACGCCAGCAAGAAAAGCGTGGACGTGAACGTGCTGAGTAGCGAGATTGACGATCGTGAATCGCCGCTGCACATCCATCTTGGTCAGGTCATGTCGCGCGGCGAGAAGATGGAGTTCACTATCCAGAAATCGATTGAACTGGGTGTAAGCCTCATTACGCCACTTTTTTCTGAGCGCTGCGGCGTTAAACTGGACAGTGAACGTCTGAACAAGAAGCTCCAGCAATGGCAGAAAATCGCCATTGCCGCCTGCGAACAGTGTGGGCGCAACCGGGTGCCAGAAATTCGCCCGGCCATGGATCTGGAAGCCTGGTGTGCCGAACAGGACGAGGGGCTGAAGCTGAACCTCCATCCTCGCGCCAGCAACAGCATTAACACATTGCCGCTGCCGGTTGAACGTGTTCGTCTGTTGATTGGCCCGGAAGGCGGACTATCGGCAGAGGAAATTGCCATGACCGCACGCTATCAGTTTACTGATATCCTGTTAGGACCTCGCGTTCTGCGTACTGAGACAACTGCGCTCACCGCCATTACCGCGCTTCAGGTGCGATTTGGCGATCTGGGCTAACGGAGAAGAATAATGATCAAGCTCGGCATCGTGATGGACCCCATCGCAAGCATCAATATCAAGAAAGACTCCAGCTTCGCTATGCTGCTGGAAGCGCAACGTCGTGGTTACGAACTTCATTATATGGAGATGGCCGATCTTTATCTGATTAACGGTGAAGCCCGCGCCCGCACGCGCACGCTGAGCGTTGAGCAGAACTACGACAAATGGTATGAGTTTACCGGTGAGCAGGATCTGTCGCTGGACTCCCTTGACGTCATTCTGATGCGTAAAGATCCGCCGTTTGATACCGAGTTTATCTACGCCACCTATATTCTGGAGCGCGCGGAAGAGAAAGGAACGCTGATTGTCAACAAGCCGCAGAGCCTGCGCGACTGTAACGAGAAACTGTTCACCGCCTGGTTCTCTGATCTGACGCCAGAAACGCTGGTCACCCGCAACAAAGCGCAGTTGAAGGCGTTCTGGCAGAAGCACAACGATATTATTCTCAAGCCGCTGGACGGTATGGGTGGCGCGTCGATCTTCCGCGTTAAAGAAGGCGACCCGAACCTCGGCGTGATTACTGAAACCCTGACCGAGCATGGCACCCGCTACTGCATGGCGCAGAACTATCTGCCGGCAATTAAAGATGGCGACAAGCGCGTGCTGGTCGTTGATGGCGAACCGGTTCCTTACTGCCTGGCGCGTATTCCACAGGGTGGTGAAACCCGTGGCAACCTGGCCGCCGGTGGTCGCGGCGAACCGCGTCCGTTAACCGACAGCGACTGGGAAATTGCGCGCCGTATCGGTCCAACGCTGAAAGCCAAAGGACTGATTTTTGTCGGTCTGGATATCATTGGCGATCGTCTGACTGAGATTAACGTCACCAGCCCGACCTGCATCCGCGAGATTGAAGCCGAATTCCCGATCTCCATCACCGGGATGCTGATGGACGCTATCGAAGCACGTTTGCAGAAATAAGCCGTTTGCTGGATGACGACATCCGGCATGCCGTTGTAGGCCTGATAAGCGCAGCGCCATCAGGCATTAAGACACCGATGCCGGATGGCGACGCGAACGTCTTATCCGGCCTACGGTAGTGACATCTGTGCGCTTTACCCACATACTGACCCCTGTTGCTTTTTTGAACCAGGAAACAGAACCTCTGACAATGAATTTACAGCATCACTTTCTTATTGCCATGCCTGCTCTCCAGGATCCGATTTTCCGCCGTTCTGTGGTGTACATTTGCGAACATAACGAAGATGGCGCAATGGGGATTATTGTGAATAAGCCTCTGGAAAATCTTCAGATTGAAGGGATTCTGGAAAAACTGAAAATCGCGCCGGAACCGCGCGATCCGGGGATCCGTCTGGATAAAGCAGTGATGCTTGGCGGCCCGTTAGCGGAAGATCGCGGGTTTATCCTGCACACACCGCCGTCGAGTTTTGCCTCCAGTATCCGCATCTCGGATAATACCGTGATCACCACATCGCGCGACGTGCTCGAAACCTTAGGCACGAGCGAACAGCCTGGCGACGTGCTGGTTGCACTCGGCTACTCCTCCTGGGAGAAAGGCCAGCTTGAACAAGAACTGCTGGACAACGCCTGGCTGACCGCCCCGGCCGATCTCAATATTCTGTTCAAAACGCCGATTGCCGATCGCTGGCGTGAAGCTGCCCGACTCATTGGCATCGATATCCTGACAATGCCCGGCGTGGCAGGACATGCCTGATGAGCGGAACATTCCTGGCCTTTGATTTTGGTACCAAAAGTATTGGTGTGGCGATTGGACAGCGGGTAACCGGCACGGCGCGCGCGCTGCCCGCCATTAAAGCGCAGGACGGTACGCCGGACTGGAATCTGATCGAACGGCTGCTCAAAGAGTGGCAACCGGATGAGATCATCGTTGGACTGCCACTGAATATGGACGGCACCGAGCAACCGCTCACCGCCCGCGCACGCAAATTCGCCAACCGCATTCACGGGCGTTTCGGCGTCACGGTCACTTTGCACGATGAAAGACTCAGCACCGTGGAGGCGCGTTCTGGCCTGTTCGAGCAGGGCGGTTATCGCGCGTTGAACAAAGGTAAGATCGATTCCGCCTCCGCCGTCATTATTCTCGAAAGTTACTTCGAGCAAGGCGACTGAAGACTCGCGTTTCTCAAAGCCTTCCCTGCGCCTGTCGCTGTTGCAGGCTCTGGGCAAACGTCATCATCCCCACCTGCTGCCCGGTCTGAATGATATGGGGCAACTGGTGGGACTTTCCTTCCCGAATTAAATTCCCCGCAGCCGGGGTGTTAATCAATAGTTCAAACAGCGCAACGCGTCCCTCCTGCTTGTCAGCTTCCAGCTTTTGCGACAGCACGGCACGCAGACTGCCAGCCAGTTGGCTGCGCACCGGGTCTTTTTCCTGCGCCGGGAAAGAATCAACCAACCGCTCGATCGCCTGCGCAGCGCCACGCGTATGCAACGTCGCCAGCACCAGATGCCCCGTTTCCGCCGCCGTTAGCGCCAGACGAATGGTCTCGCTGTCACGAAGCTCCCCCAGCAGAATCACATCCGGATCTTCACGCAGCGCCGCGCGTAACCCTGCGGCAAACGAAGCGCAGTGTAATCCCACCTCACGCTGTTGAATCAGACAACGCTGGCTGGCGTAGACATATTCGATGGGATCTTCGAGCGTCAGAATGTGCCCATCAACATGCTGATTCAGCCACGTCACCATCGCCGCCAGGGTGGTCGATTTTCCACTGCCCGTGGCGCCCGTCACCAGAATTAAGCCGTTCTCGCTGCTGAGCAGTTCAGGCAGCACGGAGGGTGTCCCCAGCGTTTCCAGCGTCGGGCACTTCGTCGGCAGCAGTCGCAGTGCCAGCGACGTTCCCTGTCGCTGGTGAAATGCGCTGGCCCGCAACCGCAGGTTTCCCACAAGCGAAACGGCGAAGTCCAGTTGGCCATTTTGCTGTAACGCCGCCTGCTGCCCTTCATCCAGCCAATCCGCGAGCAGTCCGGTAATGTCGGCTGCGGTGAAAGGGGCGCATTCCATACGCCCCCGTTTTCGCCAGCGCGCAGGCCACGCATTGCTTAGGTGTAGATCCGAGACGTTATGCTTTACACTAAGGGCCACAATTTCTTCCATATTCATACACAGATCCTCGGAAAATGAACGATATCGCGCATAACCTGGCACAGGTCCGGGACAAAATCTCAGCCGCCGCATCGCGTTGCGGGCGCGCTTCAGAGGAAGTTACGTTACTTGCAGTGAGCAAAACCAAACCTGCGAGCGCCATCGAAGAAGCCATCGCTGCCGGTCAGCAGGCCTTTGGTGAGAATTATGTACAGGAAGGGGTAGAGAAAATTCGCCACTTTCGCGAAAAAGGAATCGCAGGCCTGCAATGGCACTTTATTGGCCCATTGCAGTCCAACAAAAGCCGTCTGGTCGCTGAGCACTTTGACTGGTGCCATACCCTCGATCGCCTGCGCATTGCTACCCGACTGAATGAACAGCGTCCGACTGAGCTGGCGCCGCTGAACGTGCTGATTCAAATCAACATCAGCGATGAGAACAGCAAGTCCGGTATTCCGCTGGAGGAACTGGATGCGCTTGCCGCAGAGGTCGCTGAATTACCAAATCTGCGTCTGCGTGGTTTGATGGCGATCCCCGCCCCTGAGTCAGATTATGTAAGGCAGTTTGAAGTTGCACGCCAAATGGCTGTAGCATTTGCCGGGCTGAAAACGCGCTATCCTGACGTCGATACCCTGTCGCTGGGTATGTCGGATGATATGGAAGCCGCGATTGCGGCAGGTAGCACGATGGTACGTATCGGCACCGCCATTTTTGGTGCACGTGATTACACAAAAAATTAAGGAAATCTGAGGAACGCCATGAATACGTTGACCTTCTTGCTCTCAACGGTAATTGAGCTGTACACCATGGTGCTGTTATTGCGCGTGTGGATGCAATGGGCTCGCTGTGACTTTTACAATCCTTTCTCCCAGTTTGTGGTGAAAGTGACGCAACCCATTATTGGGCCGCTGCGCCGTATTATTCCCCCGATGGGACCGATCGACAGCGCGTCGCTGTTGGTCGCGTTTATTCTCAGCTTTATCAAGGCGATAGTGCTGTTTAAAGTGGTGACTTTCCTGCCGATCGTCTGGATCGCCGCCGTGCTGATCGTGCTCAAAACCATTGGCCTGCTGATCTTCTGGGTGCTATTGGTGATGGCCATCATGAGCTGGGTAAGCCAGGGTCGTAGCCCGATTGAGTATGTGCTGATTCAACTGGCCGATCCGCTGCTGCGCCCGATTCGTCGTATTCTCCCGGGTATGGGCGGCATCGATTTCTCGCCAATGGTTCTCGTCCTGCTGTTGTACGTCGTCAACATGGGGATTGGTGAGGTTCTGCAGGCAACCGGTAACATGTTGCTGCCGGGGCTGTGGATGGCGCTATGAGTGCGGTGACACGCTGTGATGAGGGACTGGTTTTACGGCTCTATATTCAGCCGAAAGCCAGCCGCGACAGCATTGTCGGTTTACATGGCGACGAACTGAAAGTCGCCATTACCGCCCCGCCGGTGGACGGCCAGGCGAACAGTCATCTGGTAAAGTTTCTCGGCAAGCAGTTCCGCGTGGCAAAGAGCCAGGTCGTCATTGAAAAGGGCGAACTTGGCCGCCATAAACAGGTTAAAATCATTCATCCGCAACAGATCCCGCCAGAAGTCGCGGCGTTAACTGATTAGGTATCCTATGCAAAAAGTTGTCCTCGCAACCGGCAATGCCGGTAAAGTGCGTGAGCTCGCGTCGCTGCTCAGCGATTTCGGGCTTGATGTGGTGGCGCAAACCGATCTCGGCGTTGATTCTGCCGAAGAGACCGGGCTGACCTTTATTGAAAATGCGATCCTGAAAGCGCGTCATGCCGCGCAAATCACCGGGTTACCCGCCATTGCCGATGACTCTGGTCTGGCCGTTGAGGCGCTGGGCGGCGCACCAGGCATTTATTCCGCGCGCTATGCTGGTGAAGACGCAACCGACCAACAGAACCTGGAAAAGCTGTTGCTGACCCTGAAAGATGTACCGGACGATCGCCGTCAGGCACGTTTTCACTGCGTGCTGGTCTATCTGCGTCATGCAGACGATCCCACGCCACTGGTATGCCACGGCAGTTGGCCGGGCACTATCACCCGTACGGCAGCAGGCAACGGCGGCTTTGGCTATGACCCGATCTTCTTCGTGCCTTCGGAAGGCAAAACTGCCGCCGAACTGACGCGTGAGGAGAAAAGCGCAATCTCTCACCGTGGGCAGGCGCTGAAGCTGCTGCTGGAAGCCTTACGTAATGGTTAAGTTGCCACCGCTGAGTCTCTACATTCACATCCCGTGGTGCGTGCAAAAATGCCCGTACTGCGATTTCAATTCGCATGCGTTAAAAGGTGAAGTCCCGCACGATGATTACGTCCGGCATCTGCTGAACGATCTCGACGCGGACGTTGCGTATGCGCAGGGCCGTGAAGTGAAGACCATTTTTATCGGTGGCGGTACGCCGAGTCTGCTTTCCGGCCCGGCGATGCAAACGCTGCTGGATGGCGTGCGTGCGCGCCTGAATCTGGCAGTGGATGCAGAAATTACGATGGAAGCGAATCCGGGCACGGTCGAAGCCGATCGCTTTGTCGATTATCAGCATGCCGGGGTGAACCGAATCTCCATCGGCGTGCAGAGCTTTAGTGAACCGAAACTGAAGCGTCTGGGACGTATTCACGGTCCACAGGAAGCCTGTCGCGCGGCACATCTCGCCAGCGGGTTAGGCCTGCGCAGCTTCAACCTCGATCTGATGCACGGCCTGCCGGATCAGTCGCTGGACGACGCGCTGGATGACCTGCGCCAGGCGATTGCGCTGAATCCGCCACATCTCTCGTGGTATCAGTTGACGATTGAACCTAACACGCTGTTTGGTTCTCGCCCGCCGGTGTTACCCGATGATGATGCGCTGTGGGACATCTTCGAGCAGGGTCACCAGTTATTAACGGCTGCAGGTTATCAGCAGTATGAAACCTCAGCCTATGCCAGACCGGGCTACCAGTGCCAGCACAACCTGAACTATTGGCGTTTTGGTGATTATCTGGGCATTGGTTGCGGTGCGCACGGTAAAGTCACGTTCCCCGATGGCCGCATTTTGCGCACCACCAAAACGCGCCATCCACGCGGTTATATGCAGGGGCGTTATCTCGAAAGCCAACGTGATGTGGAGCAGGTCGATAAGCCGTTTGAATTCTTTATGAACCGATTCCGTTTGCTGGAAGCCGCGCCGCGCGCTGAGTTTACGCAGTATACGGGGTTGTCTGAAGCGGTGATTCGTCAGCCGCTTGATGAGGCCATCGCCCAGGGATATCTGACGGAGTGCGCAACATACTGGCAGATCACCCAGCACGGCAAGCTGTTCTTAAACTCGCTGCTTGAGCTATTTCTCGCCGAGTGAGGCAAAAAATCAGGCCGGGTGATGACCCGGCCTGTGAGATTAATACTGATTAAACATCGTCTGGATCTGTTTCGGATCTTTGGTCTGGGTCAACGCCAACTGAAGCAGTACGCGTGCCTTCTGCGGGTTCAGAGAACCAGAGGCAACGAAACCGTACTTCGCATCATCGATTTCAGCATCCTGAGTGGTTGAACCGGTCGGTACGCGGGAAGAACGTACCACAACGGTCCCTTTATGCGCAGCGGTCGCCAGCGTATCAAAGACGGTTTTGTACAGGTTGCCGTTACCCACACCGGCGCTCACAATCCCATCATAGCCCGCATCCACCAGCGCTTTTGCCGGAAGATCTGACGCATTCGCGTAGTTATAGACGATCCCCACCTTCGGCAGCGCGTTCAGCTTAGAAACATCGAATGGCGTGGAGGTGGTGTGCTTACGCGCAGGCGTACGCTGGTAGTCGATTTTGCCGTTATGAATGTAGCCCAGCGGTCCATAATTTACGGATTTGAAGGTTGCCACATCCGTCGTGTTGGTCTTGGTCACGTCACGACCGTCAAGCACGGTGTCGTTCATCACCACCAGCACACCACGATTGGCAGAAGCTTTATCCGCCGCCGTCACCACCGCGTTATAGAGGTTAAACGGACCGTCCGCGCTCATTCCGGTAGACGGACGCATTGCGCCAACCAGCACTACCGGCTTGTTGCATTTAACGGTCAGGTCGAGGAAATAAGCCGTCTCTTCCATCGTGTCAGTACCGTGAGTAATCACGAAACCGTCGGTGCTGTCACACTCGGTGTTGATCTTCTTCGCCAGGGTTAACCAGACATCGTCATTCATATCCTGTGAACCAATATTGACGACCTGCTCGCCTTTGACGTTAGCGATATCCTTAAGCTGAGGCACGGCTCTGACCAGATTCTCTACACCGACCTTACCCGCCGTATAGTTAGATTTCGTTGCGGAGTCACCGCCCCCGGCAATGGTCCCGCCAGTTGCTAAAATAGTGACGTTCGGTAAGGCGAGCGCAGCACCGCTGAAGCCCATCACCAGTGCAGCCAGTGCCGTTTTCCTGAAAAACTCCATGTTATTTCTCCAGTTACGTGAATTTGCCGCATTATCCCAATGCCAGAGACGAATAATGTGATTTCATCCAATTAACCAGATAAATGTATCTGCCAGATTGTTAAATTTAGAGGTGGATATCAAAATGAAGCAGGAAGGCAAAAGAAAATGGCACAGAGGCGATCTGTACCATTGTTTTATATGAAAAAATTATTTAAGGGTGCTGACCAGCGCCTTGCGGTTATCTTCCAGAGTGACCACGCGGCTGCACACGTCTTTGCCGAACTGCTGGAAATCTTTTTCCTGATTCTTCCATTCGTCCTGAATTGCCGTTTGTAGACCGCCGAGGCTACCAAGCACGCCCTGCAACGGATTACCGCCGCCTTTCAGGACGGCTTTCGCCCCCATTTCGTTGATGCTGTCCTGCAAAATACCGCCCATCGCCTGGTTCACCAACTGTTGACCGTCAGCACGAACCTGATCGATAGCCTTGTAGTGGAAGGTCAGACCGTCGGTACGATGCTCGATAATCCGGTTCATCTGCGCTTTCAACTGGGCGTCCAGTTTCGTCAGACGCCCCCGCATGTTACTGCTCTCGCCGACTTCTTTAGCGATAATTTTATCCAGCGCCACGCGCCCTTTTTCGACACGGCTTCTGGCGCCTTCATCAATCCACGGCAGGGCGCTGCGCAGTTCGGCCTGGTAATCTTTCGCCTGCTCGCGCTGTGCGGCGGTCAGCGTGTATTGCTTACCGTTGAACATTACATTGCCGTCCGGCGTGATCACCAGGTTGCCGTTTTCACCCTTCACCTGCACCGTCTGCGGGCTCAGAATCACATCGTCACGCGGCGTGACGCTGCACTGGTAGTCTGCATGAGCGGCCATCGCGGTGACTGAAAGGGCTGCCGCCAGCAGCATTTTGTGCATCATAACTTTCCCTCAAGACAAATCGGGCCAGCAAATGCTGGCCCCGTATGCGTTGTTAGTCCCACCAAACGTCGAAAAGTTCGCTGGTACGCACTTCTTCCAGTTTGTGCTCTTCCAGCCACTTACGCACAATCGCCTGATGCTCTTCAGTGCATTTGCCGATTTCCTGCATGCAGATCAGACCTTCCCACGCCAGATAACCGCTGCCGTCAAAGGCCAGTTTGTTCGGTTCAATAACGTCATTGATAAAATCATCAACGATTTGATCAACCTGCTCTTCAGATGTGCCTTCCGGAAAACGCCATGCAACCGAAAATCCTAATTCCTGGAATTCGTCGATGTGCATTTTTTTACGCAGACGACGGCTACGGTTCTTTGCCATTATTTCACCCTCTCGAACATTAAGTCCCATACGCCGTGACCAAGACGATGGCCACGTTGTTCAAATTTGGTTACCGGGCGCGATGGTGGGCGCGGTACATAATCGTTGCTCTCTGACAGGTTTTTATACCCGTCAATGGAGGACATCACGTCAAGCATGTGCACCGCATAGGCTTCCCAGTCGGTCGCCATGTGAAACACGCCGCCCAGCTTCAGTTTGCTTTTAACCAGTTCGGCAAACGGCACCTGAACGATACGGCGTTTATTATGACGTGCTTTGTGCCACGGGTCAGGGAAAAAGAGCTGAACCATCGTTAAAGAATTGTCAGGAATCATTTTATGCAGCACTTCGACTGCGTCATGGCACATCACACGCAGGTTCTCAACGCCCTCTTCATGGGCCGACGCCAGACACGCGCCCACGCCTGGGGAGTGAACCTCAATGCCGAGGAAATTCTGCTCCGGACGCGCTTTCGCCATCGCCACCAGCGAGGCTCCCATACCAAAGCCAATCTCAAGCGTGACTGGTGCTTCACGGCCAAACAACGTCGCGAAATCCACCGGCTCTTCGCTGAACTCAACGCCCATCACCGGCCAGTAGTTTTCCAGCGCGTGTTCCTGCCCTTTGGTCAGCCGCCCCTGGCGACGAACAAAACTACGAATCCGGCGCAGTGGACGGCCGTTTTCATCAAATTCCGGTGAGATGACGTCGTTTTTCATAAAAGTTAAGTCTGCTTGTGATTAAAGTCTGAAAACGGGCATTATCCAAAGTTAGTTGCCGGATGCAAGTAAAGGAAGCGGTCACGCTGTGGAAAGTTCCGGTTTACACCCTGTTGCCACTGTGCTGCAATCTTGCCCCCAACAATAATGAATTCGGTGACCATGCAAGCGTCTCAATTTTCAGCCCAGGTTCTGGACTGGTACGACAAATACGGGCGAAAAACCCTGCCCTGGCAAATTGATAAGACGCCTTACAAAGTATGGCTCTCAGAAGTGATGCTGCAACAGACTCAGGTGACGACGGTTATCCCCTATTTTGAGCGGTTTATGGCCCATTTCCCGACGGTAACCGATCTCGCCGACGCGCCGCTGGACGAAGTGCTCCACCTGTGGACGGGGCTCGGCTACTACGCCCGGGCCCGCAACCTGCACAAGGCAGCGCAACAGATTGCCACACTGCATAAGGGGATTTTCCCGGAAACCTTTGAAGCGGTGGCGGCGCTCCCCGGCGTCGGACGTTCAACCGCCGGCGCCGTGCTGTCACTCTCGCTGGGTAAACCTTTTCCTATTCTTGACGGCAACGTTAAACGCGTGCTGGCGCGCTGCTATGCTGTTAGCGGCTGGCCAGGTAAAAAAGAGGTCGAGCAAACGCTCTGGGATCTGAGCGAACAGGTTACGCCTGTGAAGGGCGTGGAGCGCTTTAACCAGGCAATGATGGACTTAGGCGCGATGGTGTGCACGCGCTCAAAACCGAAATGTTCGCTGTGCCCGTTACAGAACGGTTGTATCGCTTTTGCGAACGACAGCTGGTCGCTCTACCCCGGTAAGAAGCCAAAGCAGACGCTGCCAGAGCGGACAGGTTATTTTCTGCTGCTGCAACATCAGGATGAAGTCCTGGTGGCACAGCGCCCGCCAAGCGGATTATGGGGCGGCTTGTTCTGTTTCCCGCAGTTTGCCAGTGAAGAGGAATTACGAGAATGGTTGGCGCAACGACAGGTTAACGCTGATAATTTGACCCAACTTAACGCGTTTCGTCATACCTTCAGCCATTTCCATCTGGATATTGTGCCTATGTGGCTTACTGTGTCCTCATGCGGTTCATGCATGGATGAAGGCAACGCGCTCTGGTATAACTTAGCGCAACCGCCATCCGTTGGCCTGGCGGCTCCGGTGGAGCGTTTATTACAGCAGTTACGTACCGGTGCCCCCGTTTAACGCACCGGACGATAAAGAGGATGAGTTATGAGCAGAACGATTTTTTGCACTTTCCTGCAGCGTGAAGCAGAAGGACAGGATTTCCAGCTGTACCCGGGCGAACTGGGGAAACGCATTTATAACGAGATTTCAAAAGAAGCGTGGGCGCAGTGGCAGCATAAGCAGACCATGTTGATCAACGAAAAGAAACTCAACATGATGAACGTCGATCACCGCAAACTACTGGAACAGGAGATGATCAACTTCCTGTTTGAAGGTAAAGACGTGCATATCGAAGGTTATACACCGGAAGATAAAAAATAAGCGCGTTGCCGGATGGCTCTGCGCTATCCGGCGACAACGCATAATGACAAACACAACACGCACTCCCGGAATGATGAAAAAATTTCTCGCGCTTGCTGTTATTGCGCCGTTGCTCATCTCCTGTTCCAGCTCGACCAAAAAAGGCGATTCTTATAACGAAGCCTGGGTCAAGGATACCAACGGTTTTGACATTCTCATGGGGCAGTTTGCCCACAACATTGAAAATCTCTGGGGTTATCAGGAAGTGCTGATCGCCGGTCCGAAGGACTACGTGAAGTACACCGATCAGTATCAGACCCGCAGCCATATCAACTTTGACGACGGGACCATTACCGTTGAGACCATTGCCGGGACAGAACCTGCGGCGCATTTACGTCGCGCCATCATTAAAACGTTGTTGATGGGTGACGATCCCACCTCCGTCGACCTCTACTCTGACGTCGATGACATTCAGATCTCCAGAGAACCCTTTCTGTACGGTCAGGTGCTCGATCACACGGGACAACCCATCCGCTGGGAAGGCCGGGCCACGAACTTCGCCGATTACCTGCTACAAACGCGGATGAAAAGCCGCAGCAACGGGATCCGCATGATTTTCAGCGTGACGATTAACCTGGTGCCGAATCACCTGGATAAACGTGCGCATAAGTACCTCGGCATGGTGCGCAAGGCGTCCCATAAATATGGCATTGATGAGTCGCTGATTCTGGCGATCATGCAGACGGAGTCGTCCTTCAACCCCTACGCCGTGAGCCGTTCCGATGCGCTGGGTCTGATGCAGGTGGTTCAGCATACCGCCGGGAAAGATGTTTATCGTTCACAGGGGCGCTCCGGTACGCCAAGCCGCAGTGAACTGTTCGATCCGGCCAGCAATATTGATACCGGCACTGCGTATCTGGCGATGCTCAATAATGTCTATCTGGGCGGAATCAACAATCCCACCTCGCGGCGCTATGCGGTAATCACCGCCTACAACGGCGGCGCAGGCAGCGTACTGCGCGTCTTCTCCAGTGATAAAGTGCAGGCCGCGAATATCATCAACAGTATGACGCCAGGGGATGTATACCAGACGTTAACCACGCGTCACCCCTCATCTGAATCGCGTCGCTACCTGTATAAAGTTAACTCCGCGCAAAAAACCTACCGCCGGAACTGATACGTCTCTTCCCCGCCCCCGGTAAAACGGTGGGCGGGCGACGCTAATAATCGTGACAAACATCACTCTTTAGCATTGCAAAAGGGAATTGTTTTGCAATTATTTGTCACAGGTAACAAAAAAACACCCACAGCCATTGATAGAATCACATCATACAGCAACGGCATTTGTGCCAATCGAAACATCCGTTCGCCTTTCGGTGTGAGGAAATTAACATGAATCTTAAGCTGCAGCTGAAAATACTCTCCTTTCTGCAGTTCTGCCTGTGGGGAAGTTGGCTGACGACCCTCGGGTCCTATATGTTTGTCACCCTCAAATTTGATGGTGCTTCTATTGGTGCAGTCTACAGTTCACTGGGGATCGCGGCGGTTCTGATGCCGACGCTGTTGGGAATTGTGGCGGACAAATGGCTCAGTGCAAAATGGGTCTACGCCATCTGTCACGTGGTGGGCGCGGTGACGCTGTTCATCGCCGCCGAAGTTACCACGCCGGGCGCGATGTTCTTCGTGATCCTGCTTAACTCGCTGGCATATATGCCAACGCTTGGGCTTATTAACACCATTTCCTATTATCGCTTGCAGAACGCAGGCATGGACATTGTTACTGACTTCCCGCCAATTCGTATCTGGGGCACCATCGGTTTCATCGTCGCCATGTGGGCGGTGAGCTTCTCCGGTTTCGAACTGAGCCATATGCAGTTGTATATTGGCGCGGCGCTCTCTGTGGTACTGGTGCTGTTTACGTTGACCCTGCCGCACATCCCGGTGGCAAATCAGCAGAAAAATCAAAGCTGGACCTCTATGCTGGGTCTGGATGCCTTCGCGCTGTTTAAGAACAAGCGCATGGCGATCTTCTTCATCTTCTCGATGATGCTCGGCGCTGAACTGCAAATCACGAACATGTTCGGGAATACCTTCCTGCATAGCTTCGATAACAACCCGCTGTTCTCTGGAAGCTTTATTGTTGAGCACGCGTCGGTGATGATGTCGATCTCGCAGATCTCTGAAACGCTGTTCATCCTGACCATTCCGTTCTTCCTGAGCCGTTACGGTATCAAGAATGTGATGCTGATCAGTATCATCGCGTGGATGTTGCGCTTTGGCCTGTTCGCCTACGGTGACCCGAGCCCGTTTGGTACCGTCCTGCTGGTTCTGTCGATGATTGTTTACGGCTGCGCCTTCGACTTCTTCAACATCTCCGGTTCGGTGTTCGTTGAGAAAGAAGTTCGCCCGGAAATTCGCGCCAGCGCACAGGGTATGTTCCTGATGATGACCAACGGCTTCGGCTGTATCCTCGGCGGCGTGGTGAGTGGGAAAGTGGTGGAACATTACACCCTGAACGGCATTACCGACTGGCAGACCGTGTGGCTGATTTTTGCCGGCTATTCACTGGTTCTGGCCTTCGCCTTCGTGGCGCTGTTCAAGTACAAACACGTTCGCGTACCGGCTGGCACACAGACCGTCGCACATTAATCTCTCTGCCGGATGGCGACGCTTTCGCGTCTTATCCGGCCTACACCGAACACCTGGCCGGATAAGCGCAAGCGCCATCCGGCATTCTTCTTCGATTACTTCAAAACATACCCGTACAACCGCTTAATTCCATCGGCATCGGTTTCACTGTAAACGCCCTGCAACTCCGGTGAGAATCCCGGCAGCAGGTTGACCCCTTCTTCCAGCGCCAGGAAATAACGTTGTACCGCGCCGCCCCACACTTCGCCCGGCACCACGCACAGTACGCCAGGAGGATACGGCAGCGCCCCTTCCGCCGCGATACGGCCTTCGGCATCACGAATGCGCACCAGTTCAACATCACCACGGATAAAGGCGCTGTGGGCATCCTGCGGGTTCATCGCTACCGTCGGGAAACTCTCCTGACGGAACATCGCTTTTTGCAGGTCCTTTACGTCAAAGCTGACGTACAGATCGTGCATCTCCTGACACAATTCGCGCAGGGTATAGTCGCGATAGCGCACCGGATATTTATTGAAGAGGGTCGGAAGTACCTCTGCAAGCGGGGAGTCGTCTTCGATATGCTGCTCGAACTGCGCCAGCATCGCCGCCAGATGCGCCATTTTTTCCGGATTCTCGGCGGGCGTCAGCAGGAACAGAATCGAGTTGAGGTCGCATTTCTCCGGCACGATGCCGTTTTCGCGCAGGTAGTGGGCCAGAATGGTCGCCGGGATACCAAAATCGGTATAACGCCCTGTCTGCGCATCAATACCCGGCGTGGTGAGAAGCAACTTGCACGGATCGACAAAATACTGGTCGTCGGCATACCCTTCAAAGCCGTGCCATTTTGCGCCCGGCGCAAAGCTGAAGAAACGTCGCTCGCGGGCAATCACCTCTGTGGGATACGACTGCCACGCCTGACCATCAACCACCGGCGGAATGAACGGCTGAAGCAGCTTACAACAGTTAAGGATCGCCTTACGCGCCTCAATCCCCAATGTCACACATTCCGCCCACAGGCGCCGTCCACTTTCCCCTTCGTGGATTTTGGCATTGACGTCCAGCGCGGCAAACAGCGGGTAGAACGGACTGGTTGAGGCGTGCAGCATAAACGCATTATTCAGCCGTTTATGTGGGCAGAAACGCGCCTGACCGCGAATGTGATTATCTTTCTTGTGGATCTGCGAAGTCTGTGAGAACCCGGCCTGCTGCTTATGCACCGACTGGGTGACGAAGATACCCGGATCGTTTTCGTTCAATTCCAGCAGCAGCGGCGAACCGTCGGCCATCATCGGGATAAACTGCTCATAGCCAACCCAGGCAGAGTCAAACAGAATGTAGTCACAGAGATGACCAATTTTGTCGATCACCTGACGGGCGTTGTAGATCGTTCCGTCGTAGGTTCCCAACTGGATAATTGCCAGTCTGAAGGGGCGCGGTAGCTCCGCCTTTTCCGCAGCCACATCGCGGATCTGTTCGCGCAGATACGCTTCATCAAAGCAGTGTTCATCGATCCCGCCGATAAAACCAAACGGGTTACGGGCAGCCTCCAGATACACCGGGGTCGCCCCCGCCTGAATCAGCGCGCCGTGATGATTCGACTTGTGGTTGTTGCGATCGAACAGCACCAGATCGCCACGCGTCAGCAGTGCATTGGTGACCACTTTATTCGCGGCCGACGTGCCGTTCAGAACGAAATAGGTTTTATCTGCGTGAAAGACTTTTGCGGCAAACTTCTGCGCATGTTTGGCCGAACCTTCGTGAATCAGCAGATCGCCGAGCTTCACGTCGGCATTGCACATATCTGCACGAAAGACATTTTCGCCAAAGAAGTCATAGAAGTGACGTCCGGCAGGGTGCTTTTTAAAGAATGCGCCATGCTGATGCCCCGGACAGGCGAACGTGCTGTTCTTCATCTCCACATACTGCGTCAGCGTGTCGTAAAATGGCGGCAGAAGGTCTTCCTCATACAGAAGAGCAGCTGACTCCAGCTCCAGCCACTCCTGCGCATTTCCGCTAATGAGCGCCGTCGCGCCTGCGGGCAGCTCCATTTTCTCTTCAGTGAGAATAAAGACCGGCAGATGAAAACCGGTGCGTTTGAGCAGCGCAAGGATGCCGCTACGGCTATCGGCAACGGTCATGACGACCGCGGCGACATCGGTAAAGTCGGTACTGTCCAGCGCCACAACGCCACGATGAGTAGATAAACGAGAGACCAGCTCACTACTGGCGGCAATGTTCATTGATTTCATAAGCGCAAAAAACCCGTTTCGGGAGAATAAGAGTCCCGGACAAGGCTCTATGCCCTGCCCCACGAGATGTTTGGGTCAAACTGGTCACCAGCTCCGACCGCCAGACATCAGTAAAAGCAGACCGCTTCTGATTTTACTGTTGTCCTGCAGTGAGCATACGTTGCCCTCACCGCATGGTGAGTAAAAGGGAAGGAATAACGTGAAAGGGCAGCCATCGCGCTAAGCGGCGATGCGAAAGGCGATGTGAAGGTGTAGCGTTCATCCCATGCGGCCCCAAACAGACTGGAGAAAATTCGCGCAATCATGGCACCTTTAACCAGGAGGGGCAACATTTAATTCTTATGCACACTTGTTGCGGTTAAACAACACCGTAAATGAGAATCAGGTCATAATAATGCAATCTGACAAAATAATTAGCAGGAGCTAACGTGGTAATCGGACCTTTTATTAACGCCAGCGCCGTTTTGGCAGGCGGCGTTATCGGCGCCCTTCTTAGCCAACGTTTACCGGAACGGATTCGTGTCTCAATGACCTCCATTTTCGGTCTCGCGTCACTTGGCATTGGTATTTTACTGGTGGTCAAATGCGCTAATCTTCCGGTTATGGTGCTGGCAACGCTGGTCGGTGCGCTAATTGGTGAGTTTTGCTATCTGGAAAAAGGGATCAACACCGCTGTTGCGAAAGCGCAGACGCTCTTTATGCGACAGGGTAAAAAGCAGCCCCATGAATCGTTTATCCAGAACTATGTCGCCATCATCGTTCTTTTCTGCGCCAGCGGCACGGGGATTTTTGGGGCGATGCGCGAAGGAATGACCGGCGATCCGAGTATCCTGATTGCTAAATCCTTCCTCGATTTCTTTACCGCCATGATTTTCGCCTGTTCGCTCGGTATCGCCGTTTCGGCTATCTCGGCCCCGATGCTGCTCATCCAGCTTTCACTGGCGACCTGCGCGGCGCTAATATTGCCGCTCACCACCCCCGCGATGATGGCCGATTTCAGCGCGGTGGGGGGATTACTGCTGGTCGCCACCGGTTTACGCATCTGCGGAATCAAAATGTTCGCCGTAGTCAATATGCTCCCGGCGCTAATCCTCGCCATGCCGCTTTCCGCCGCCTGGACCGCGTATTTCGCTTGAGAATGCGTGCAATAACAGCAAAGTGGTGATAGATTGTGCAGTCTGCATTGAATTGAAGAAATTTCGTTGACGAAACGAGGCGGATCGGTTTTAATGCGCCCCGTTGCCCGGATAGCTCAGTCGGTAGAGCAGGGGATTGAAAATCCCCGTGTCCTTGGTTCGATTCCGAGTCCGGGCACCACTTATTTAAAGAACCCAGCTTTATAGCTGGGTTCTTGCTTTTTAGCCCCGCGACAATCAATGCCCCCAACCCGTTCAGCTTAACGATGCTCAATCAGACGTCACTCATACCACCTCTCTGGCACTGACAGAATTCATGATCAGAAGAGTACGAGAGGGCTCACCCTAAAAGTCTTGCAGACAGTAGCGGTTATTAAAGAGATAATCAGTAACGCAAACATCCTCATCCTGGCGTTGAGGATTTGCCTGGTTTGTTTAAATTAGCCGATTACAACTTACCCCTTAACCTTCCTTTATCGACACTTTATTTCTTTATATAAAATTAACCATTAACAATTTTATACTCCATATAAAAAGAACAATTAAATAAACAAATTATCCATATAAACAACATATCATATGCACCTGTATCTGAAATGCTGTCACGCCATAAAAACCACCACTAACATACTGATAAATAACAATATAATTCCAGTAAAGCTCACTTTCATAATAAACTTTCTTGTTACACCCCTTCTTAATAAATAAAAAGTCTAAAATTGGACTGTATTTTTTTGACTCAATTTAATATTTTTATTAATCTGCCGCCCAGAACAATCAATATTAATTGATGCCAGACCCATGCAAATATGCCAGTTCAGGGAATACCACTGACAGACTGGCGGGTGAAAGCTGTTCATCAATTATAATTTTATTAATTGAATATAATATTCAATATTAAGAATTGATTTCAGCATCTATCTATTCGGCCGCGGTGAAACTGACGGATGGCAAACTTCTTATTCAGTGAACGACACATGATAACTTTACACTCCACGCTAAAAACAGCCCCCGGTCTCCTGGTGCTTATCCTGCTGGCGCAACAGGCGCAGGCCGCGATCGCACTCGATCGCACCCGGGTGGTCTTTAACGGCAGCCAGCGCTCAACAACGCTCACCATAAGCAATCAGAACACCACGCTCCCCTATCTTGCTCAGGCATGGATTGAAGATGCGGAGGGGACAAAAGTGGAGTCGCCACTGAGCACGCTTACGCCGGTGCAGCGTGTTGAAGCCGGTGCCAGAGGGCAGATTAAAGTTCAGCCAACGGGCAACCTGTCTTCGCTACCGCAGGATCGCGAAACTCTCTTTTATTTCAACGTTCGTGAAATTCCGCCCAAAAGCGCAAAACCCAACACGCTGCAGCTGGCTCTCCAGACGCGGATAAAAATGTTTTACCGTCCGCAGGCTATTGAGCTGCACAGAGGCGAAGAAAGCGAGGCGCAGAAAAAAATAACGCTGACCCGCCAGGGCGACGGTTATCAGCTGAACAACCCGACACCGTACTACGTGACGATTGTCACCGCCGCCGCATCGCAAAAAGGCGCAGAGATCGCCAGTTTCAAACCCGTAATGGTTGAACCCAAAGGCAGCATATCACTGGGTATTAGCGCATCCGCACTGGGGAGTCAGCCCGTTCTGGCCTTTATCAACGATTTTGGTGGCCGCCCGAAACTCGTTTTTAGCTGCAGCAACAGCACCTGCTCGGTAAGCAGCGTGATCGCAGGCTGATAAAGCAGCGGCAACCTTTGAAATGGCCTGTCCATAAGACAAAAGGATACGTAGTCTATGAGTACCACTTTAATTCAGTATGGTAAGAGAATTAACCGCAGGGGGATAGTATTCACTCTGATGCTATCAGCGTTTATCTGGTCATGCCTGCCAACTTCTGCATTCGCAGAGCGGACGATACGCGCCGGAAATGGCTTTACGAGTTCTAACACCAACCCTAATACCTACTGTTCGGTCGGTGCCGACTGGATATACGTGGGCACTTCTCCGAAGATTGTAGGTAATGCTTGTCCCGTTTTGTTCGGCGATGTTTATGTTCCAAAAGCGGGAACGTATTTTATCCGGTTTTACGTTGCCGTACAGGATAACCTATCGATTCGTGATTATGCTGATAGTTCAACATTCTATTTAAATACAACGAAAACGTTATCTGACCAGGCTGCTAATATATCAATAACAACACACGATAAAATGTTAGACTCGCGATTTTTTAATACTGATGTTACCTGGTGTCCTGTCCTCGCTGATACGCAAGGGAATGACTATAAACTAGTTGAAGGAGATGCATGTGGTCATGCTACGCCCCTCCCGCCCGATCCGCCGCCGCCAGAGACGTCCTGCAATATTAATAACGGCAGCGGCCTGAGCGTTCATTTTGATACGATTGATCGTGCTGATTTATCCACCGAACCTGGCGTTGGCAATACGGCAATAAAAAACCTTCAGATCCCGGTTACCTGTACGGGAGGCGTTGATGTTTCCGTTAAGATGAAGCTGGCGCAGTATACCCCTCTTACAATTAACAGCACGGAGGTTATAAAAACCACCGCCAACGGAGTGGGAGTGGCCGTACTTTATAACGACCAGCCATTGACCTCCGCAGCGAATATTCCCGTTACGCTAAAAAGCGGTTCGAATACGCTGAATCTGGATTTTCAGGCGGTGCGCAACCCGGCGGTTGCTGTAGGCGATGTGCCTCCCGGGTATTTTACCGCAAGTGCTGTTCTGGTGATGACGCAGCAATAAATAGAGATAACTTTCGCAGGGAATTATCGCCAGAACAGAGGTACCGATGCTAATTTCAGGTATCTGATTTTAATAACACCACTCAGCACTTCAGTCCTGTCCGGACACCACGGTAAAAAGAGAGCGCAACGCTGCGCGCTGCGCTCTTCAGTTCCTTACGCGAAATGACTCACTCCTTCAGTACTATCAGCGGTTCGATATCACTCTCTTTTTGAAAGCGCTGAACCAGAGAAACATGCAGTAAAACTGGACTTTATCCAGCCGGGTAAACCGACGCAGAACGCTGAATGAAGTGCGGGAAATCACGGAAAGATGGGTGTCAGAATATAACTGTGAACGCCCGCATGAATCCCTGAATAATCTGACGCCGGAGGAATATCGGCAACACTATCATTTGGCCGGGATTTCAAAAAGCGTCCGGTACTAAAACGGGTCTATTTACACCTTTATCCACGCTTTATTTACGCATATAAAATTAACCATTAAAAATTTTATAGCCATATAAAAAGAACAATTAAATAAACAAATTATCCATATAAACAACATATCATATGCACCTGTATCTGAAATGCTGTCACGCCATAAAAACCACCACTAACATACTGATAAATAACAATATAATTCCAGTAAAGCTCACTTTCATAATAAACTTTCTTGTTACACCCCTTCTTAATAAATAAAAAGTCTAAAATTGGACTGTATTTTTTTGACTCAATTTAATATTTTTATTAATCTGCCGCCCAGAACAATCAATATTAATTGATGCCAGACCCATGCAAATATGCCAGTTCAGGGAATACCACTGACAGACTGGCGGGTGAAAGCTGTTCATCAATTATAATTTTATTAATTGAATATAATATTCAATATTAAGAATTGATTTCAGCATCTATCTATTCGGCCGCGGTGAAACTGACGGATGGCAAACTTCTTATTCAGTGAACGACACATGATAACTTTACACTCCACGCTAAAAACAGCCCCCGGTCTCCTGGTGCTTATCCTGCTGGCGCAACAGGCGCAGGCCGCGATCGCACTCGATCGCACCCGGGTGGTCTTTAACGGCAGCCAGCGCTCAACAACGCTCACCATAAGCAATCAGAACACCACGCTCCCCTATCTTGCTCAGGCATGGATTGAAGATGCGAAGGGGACAAAAGTGGAGTCGCCACTGAGCACGCTTCCACCGGTGCAGCGTGTCGAACCCGGTGCCAGAGGGCAGATTAAAGTTCAGCCAACGGGCAACCTGTCTTCGCTGCCGCAGGATCGCGAAACCCTCTTTTATTTCAACGTCCGTGAAATTCCGCCCAAAAGCGACAAACCTAACACGCTGCAACTGGCTCTCCAGACGCGGATAAAAATGTTTTACCGTCCGCAGGCCATTGAGCTGCACAGAGGCGAAGAAAGCGAGGCGCAGAAAAAAATAACGCTGACCCGCCAGGGCGACGGTTATCAGCTGAACAACCCGACACCGTACTACGTGACGATTGTCACCGCCGCCGCATCGCAAAAAGGCGCAGAGATCGCCAGTTTCAAACCCGTAATGGTTGAACCCAAAGGCAGCATATCACTGGGTATTAGCGCATCCGCACTGGGGAGTCAGCCCGTTCTGGCCTTTATCAACGATTTTGGTGGCCGCCCGAAACTCGTTTTTAGCTGCAGCAACAGCACCTGCTCGGTAAGCAGCGTGATCGCAGGCTGATAAAGCAGCGGCAACCTTTGAAATGGCCTGTCCATAAGACAAAAGGATACGTAGTCTATGAGTACCACTTTAATTCAGTATGGTAAGAGAATTAACCGCAGGGGGATATTATTCACTCTGATGCTATCAGCGTTTATCTGGTCATGCCTGCCCGTTTCTGCATTAGCGGCCGTGGTACACCACGGAAATGGCTTTGCGCTCAATAAGGATTTCGTTAACTACCCCGCCTGTCCAGTCGGTAGCGACCATGCATTGGCAGGCCCTGGGACGACAATTGTAGGTAATAGTTGTAATATTATGTTTGGCGATGTTTATGTGCCAAAAGCTGGAATGTATTTTATCCGGTTTTACGTAGAGTTACGGGATAACCACTCGGTTCGTGACTATGCAGATAGTACAACATTCTATCTTGATACAACGAAACCGATATCATCTCAAGCAGATAGCATATCAATAACAACATATACTAAAGAACTAGGCTCACAGTTTTTTAACCAGGAAATCGTATTTTGTGATGTGCTGGCTGATGCGCAAGGGAAGGAATATTCGCTGGTTCCCGGAGATGCTTGTGCGGATTCGATACCCCTCCCGCCCGATCCGCCGCCGCCAGAGACGTCCTGTAACATCAACAACGGCAGCGGCCTGAGCGTTCATTTTGATACGATTGATCGTGCTGATTTATCCACCGAACCTGGCGTTGGCAATACGGCAATAAAAAACCTTCAGATCCCGGTTACCTGTACGGGAGGCGTTGATGTTTCCGTTAAGATGAAGCTGGCGCAGTATACCCCTCTTACAATTAACAGCACGGAGGTTATAAAAACCACCGCCAACGGAGTGGGAGTGGCCGTACTTTATAACGACCAGCCATTGACCTCCGCAGCGAATATTCCCGTTACGCTAAAAAGCGGTTCGAATACGCTGAATCTGGATTTTCAGGCGGTGCGCAACCCGGCGGTTGCTGTAGGCGATGTGCCTCCCGGGTATTTTACCGCAAGTGCTGTTCTGGTGATGACGCAGCAATAAAAAAACCCAGCCGATGGCTTAATGCCGATCAGTTAAGGATCGGTTGATCGATCCAGTGGTTGTGCAAGAATCCG
>ERZ1023433.11-NODE-11-length-158530-cov-320.810336_pt1 | contig 158530 bp, 144 predicted proteins | sample MGYA00380517_ERZ1023433 | MGnify/ENA primary metagenome ERZ1023433 (study PRJEB33173, sample SAMEA4830417) | metagenome | study: EMG produced TPA metagenomics assembly of the PRJEB25223 data set... | reverse complement strand
TGGAGGCGCATTATAGGGAGTTATTTCGGGCTGACAAGGGGAAATTTAAAATAATCTTCCGAGTGCGCAATATTTACCCAAAACAGGTTTAGACTGCCAGTTTTTCGAGCGATTCAAAGCCGTAGCGCTGCAAAACGGGTAACAATTGCTCAGTTTCCGGCGTCATCGCCATGCAATAGGCAATATTGGCATCTGCTGATTTCGCATCCGGCGCTTCATGCTCCAGTAACCAGGCCGTGCGGCGCGCAATGGCCGCACCGGAATCTACCAGTCGCGTCCCTTCAGGCAGAACCTGTAAGAGTTCTTCCTGTAACAAAGGGAAATGGGTGCAGCCAAGCACCACCGTATCAGGCGGTTCCGGCATCCGCAGCCATGGACGCAGAATCCGTTGCAACTCTTCCAGCGGCACTGGCTCGCCATGCAACTTCGCTTCCGCCAGCTCCACCAGTTCTGCTGACCCCAGCATGGCGATCTGGCACTCATTCGCAAAGCGCGCAATCAGCTCATGCGTATAAGGACGCTTCACCGTCCCGCGTGTTGCCAGCAGCCCGACAACACCATTTGCCGTCAGACGTGCCGCCGGTTTGATCGCCGGTACCACGCCCACGACCGGGAAAGCAAACTTCTCACGCAAGGCCGGAAGGGAGACCGTACTGGCCGTGTTACAGGCGATAACTGCCAGGGAGAGAGGATAGCGCTGCTGTACCGCCGTCACGATCTCAACAACGCGCTCAACGATAAACGCCTCACTCTTCTCCCCATAAGGAAAAGCCACGTTATCGAAAGCGTAGATATAGTGGAGATCCGGCAGGAGATGCCGGATCTCATCATAGACCGACAGCCCACCGACACCGGAATCAAATACCAGCACGGTGGGGCGTGGATCAGAAGGTGTAGCTGCCAGACAAGGTGTATTCCCGTCCTGCAGTTTGGTAGCCATAAACTGTCTCGTAATCTTTATCGAACAGGTTGGCTATTTTACCACGAACTGTGAGATGTGAGGTGACCGGATATGAAAGTCCGATGTCCCACACGCTCAGTCCGCCCATTTTCACCTTACGGGAATTGTCATAGTCGTAATCGTAACGCTCACCAATGTACTGATAGGTCACGTCCCAGCCCAGCTCGTAGACCTGTCCGCTCAGCTCATACTTCACCTGCTGCTTCGCACGGCGATAAAGTTGCTGATCGGTTTCATCATCGCGCGGATCCACATACTGCAACGTTAGGCGGTGATCGACCGGACCGGTTGTCAGGTTCCCCGTCCATTCCAGCCCTTTGATGGTCGCGGATTTGACGTTGAAGTAGGTATTGTTGTTGTAGTCGATCAGATTCTGGATTTTGTAGCGATAGGTCGACAAGCGCCAGTCAAGCGGACCGGTCAGCCCTTCTAACCCAGCCTCCCACTGCTTTGACTCTTCCGGCTTCAGGTTCGGGTTCGAGGCGATACCAAAGCGCTCTGCACCAAACTGTTGGCCCAGTGAAGGCGCAAGGAAACCTGTGCCATAGGAGAGCGTTACCTTATAGTCATCAACAAACTGCCAGCCCGCCGCCGTTTGCCAGGTACCATGCCAGCCAAACTGGTCGTCATGGTCCTCACGACCAGACGCTTCCAGCGTCACACTATCAATCTGCTGTTGCCCGGTCAGGTAGAGCCCCGTGTTATCACGCTTATAGTTGTCTGTCCCATACTCGCCAAAGGACATTAGCTTTTCTTGCTTCCAGTCGACGCCCGCGCTGACAGCACCATGCCCAACAATAACGTTGTTGCCCCACTGGACATAGCGCTGCTCCATGTCATCAAGACTGTAACCTGTCGCATAGCGCCCGTTCAGGCTGCTGTAGTTATAGTCCTTAATACGCTGGTAGTTGGCGACCAGTTGCGAAGAGTAGATACCGGAATTGAAGCGCAGCCCCGTATCCCACGACTGGGTATAATTCTGATGCTCGTCGTTTCCGCCGTCATAACCCCATTTCCCCTGGTCATAATCGGCATTACTGGCATAGCCGTAGCCACGGAAGTAACCATCGAATTGATCGTTAAATTTGTGCTCAACACCTCCCCAGAACAGCTTATTGCGATAGCCATCACGATCGCTGTCGCCGCTGTAGCTGGAGCGTGGCTGCACATCGAAGCCTTTGGTGGTTTGATACGCCCCGGCTGCAGTCACTACGGTATCGCCAAAACGTTGGCGGTAAGTGCCGTCATATTGCTGATAACCTTTTGACCCCACGCCAGCATTGATCTGCGAACGCTCCTCACCGGCCATGGTGATAATGTTCACCACGCCGCCAATCGCGCCAGAGCCATAAATCGCTGAACGCGGGCCGCGGATATACTCGATACGCTGCACCAGCGAGACCGGGATCTGGTCTATATCGGAGTTATTCGAAATGCCCGGACGGGCGACCGGAATACCATCCACTAACACCAGAACGTGTTTCGCTTCGGTACCCCGCACAAACAGAGAAGAGCTTTGCCCCATGCCGCCATTCTGAGCCACATCCACGCCAGGCAGGCGACGCATGACATCAAGGACGGTTCGGGACTGCCAGCGTTCGATATCTTCACGCGTGACAATGTCAGTTGGAGCCAGAACAGTATTAACGGGTTGCTGAAAGCGGTTTGCCGTCACGACAAGCGTGTCAGGGGTGGCATCCTGTGCCCAACCCGAAAAGGCCGTGACGGAGAGCGCCGTCAACAGCGATGTTTTTTTAATCATTGTAAAGCATCCACAATAGAAGAAGGATGCCGCAGGTCCCACCGATAGTACGCGATGATGAAAACCAGTTGCGACGTTAGCCGGCAGGTCTTCGGGCTTGGAAGGTATCCCCGTCAGGGATAATAGAAATGAAGACTTCCCGCCCAGGGGCAGTGTCTGCTTACGCTCTCATCTCACCTTTCCTTACCGCTGCGCGTCAGCTCCAGATTTACACTGGATTCCCTATTAACTCACAGGACCGGCACACGGATGCTACAGTTTGTAACATCTTACTGTCCAGCGCGTTTGTTAAATATCGGAAGTCATCAATGTCTGGACATCTGTTGAGCAATCCCTACAATCCCCGCGTACTTATATTTTTCAGGATACATCATGACCCCCGAACACCTTCCGACAGAACAGTATGACGCGCAGCTCGCCGAGAAAGTGGTGCGCTTGCAGAGTATGATGGCGCCCTTTTCTGGCCTGGTTCCGGAAGTGTTTCGCTCGCCGGTCAGTCACTACCGTATGCGTGCGGAGTTCCGCATCTGGCACGACGGTGATGACCTGTATCACATCATTTTTGACCAGCAGAGCAAAAGCCGGATCCGCGTCGACAGCTTCCCGGCGGCGAGTGAACTGATCAACCAGTTGATGACCGCGATGATCGCAGGCGTGCGCGACAACCGCGTACTGCGCCATAAGCTGTTCCAGATTGATTATCTCACCACGATGAGCAATCAGGCGGTGGTTTCGCTGCTGTATCATAAAAAGCTGGACGATGAGTGGCGTGAAGCCGCCGAAGCGTTGCGCGATGCGCTGCGTGCGCAGAACCTGAATGTGCATTTGATTGGTCGCGCGACGAAAACGAAAATCGCGCTGGACCAGGATTACATCGACGAACGCTTGCCGGTCGCGGGCAAAGAGATGGTCTATCGTCAGGTCGAGAACAGTTTTACGCAGCCCAATGCGGCAATGAACATTCAGATGCTGGAGTGGGCGCTGGATGTCACCCGCGAGTCGAAAGGCGATCTGCTTGAACTGTACTGCGGAAATGGCAACTTTTCACTCGCGCTGGCGCGCAACTTTGAGCGCGTACTGGCGACCGAAATCGCCAAGCCATCGGTTGCCGCCGCGCAATACAACATTGCGGCGAATCAGATTGATAACGTGCAGATTATCCGCATGGCGGCGGAAGAGTTTACGCAGGCGATGAACGGCGTACGCGAGTTTAACCGCTTGCAGGGCATCGATCTGAAAAGCTATCAGTGCGAAACGATTTTTGTCGATCCGCCCCGCAGCGGTCTGGACAGCGAGACGGAGAAAATGGTGCAGGCCTACCCGCGCATTCTCTATATCTCATGTAACCCAGAGACATTGTGTAAGAACCTGGAAACGTTAAGCCAGACGCATAACATCTCACGCCTGGCGCTGTTTGATCAGTTTCCGTATACGCATCATATGGAATGTGGGGTGTTGTTGACGGCGAAGTAATTTCCGGTACCGGATGATGACGCGCCGCGCCTCATCCGGTCCACAGCGCTTATTCAGACACTTCCTGCTTGCGGTTACGCATTTTCACCCCGATCCAGAAGACCAGAATGACTGACAGAACCGCCGGGAAGAAGTTGGAACCGATATCCGGATACTCCGCGCGCACCACGGTGCTGTAAAGCAGAACGCCGAGAATAAAGCAGGCGGCAGACAGGCCCGGTAACCCCACAGGCATGGTGCGATTCTGATAACGTTGATGCAGACAGTACACCGTCAGCACCAGCGAGATAATCGGGAATACAGAGAACGGCACGATGGAGCTAAACAGCGCCGCGAATGTGCCATTGATCGACAAGCCAGCGACCAGCGCCAGCAACAGCGTACCTTTATCCTGAACTGACTGTTTCATTGCTCTTCCTTCACGTTACCCGGAATAAGGGGCATCTTCTCTTGTTCACGGCGATACCAGTAATACGCGCCTTTCGAAATCATGCGCAGCTGCAATACCAGTCGCTCTTCTAACTGCCGACGCTGTTCCGCGCCCACGTCCAGCGCCTCGGCGCCTGCGCTGAAAACAATCGTCACCATCGCTTCGGCTTGCGCTTCAGTAAACGCACGCGGCATATGGTTTTCGAGTTCCAGATAGTCCGCAAGTTCCGCGATGAAGTGCTGAATTTCTCGCGCAACGGCGGCACGGAAAGCCGCTGAGGTGCCAGAACGTTCACGCAATAATAAACGGAAGGCGTTGGGGTTGTTACCGATGAACTCCATAAATGTGGAGACCGAGGTGCGGATCACACTCCCGCCCTTGGCGATACGCTGACGTGCCTGGCGCATCAGTTGTCGTAACATCAGACCGCTTTCATCGACCATGGTCAGGCCAAGTTCATCAACATCACGGAAATGACGATAAAACGAGGTTGGCGCAATGCCCGCTTCACGCGCAACTTCACGCAAACTGAGACTGGCGAAGCTACGCTCCGCGCTTAGTTGACTAAATGCGGCCTCAACCAGCGAACGCCGGGTTTTTTCTTTTTGCTGCGCTCTAACGCCCATCACGATGTCTGAATCCTTCCAAATGTCTTGTCAGGCACTATACCAGAGTTCAAAGTTAATCTGCTTCTTCCGCTTTGTGAATGATTGTTTACGCGCAGTTTGTGCTTCAGCTTCGCAAAAAAGCACAACGATAATTGGGTTATCCCGGCAATGATGTTACTATTCTGTTGCTTTTATGTATAAGAACAGGTAAGCCTTACCATGCCACATTCCTACGATTACGATGCCATAGTAATAGGTTCCGGCCCCGGCGGCGAAGGTGCTGCAATGGGTCTGGTTAAGCAAGGAGCTCGCGTTGCCGTTATCGAGCGTTATCATAACGTTGGCGGCGGTTGCACCCACTGGGGCACCATCCCGTCGAAAGCGCTCCGTCACGCAGTCAGTCGTATTATCGAATTCAATCAGAATCCTCTTTACAGCGATCATTCCCGCCTGCTCCGTTCCTCATTCGCCGATATTCTCAACCATGCCGACAACGTGATAAATCAACAAACACGGATGCGACAGGGTTTTTATGAGCGTAATCACTGTGAAATCTTGCAGGGCAACGCCCATTTTGTTGACGAACACACGCTGGCGCTGGAATGCCATGATGGTACGGTTGAGACCCTGACGGCAGAGAAGTTTGTCATTGCCTGTGGCTCGCGCCCTTATCATCCGGCAGATGTGGACTTCTCGCACCCGCGCATTTATGACAGCGATTCGATCCTCAGCCTGCACCACGAACCTCGCCACGTCATTATTTATGGCGCCGGGGTGATCGGCTGCGAATATGCGTCGATTTTCCGCGGAATGGAAGTCAAAGTTGACCTCATCAACACCCGTGATCGTCTGCTGGCGTTCCTCGATCAGGAGATGTCCGACTCCCTCTCTTACCACTTCTGGAACAGTGGCGTCGTCATTCGTCACAATGAAGAGTATGAGAAGATCGAAGGCTGCGATGACGGCGTGATCATGCACCTGAAGTCCGGTAAGAAACTGAAGGCCGATTGTCTGCTGTATGCCAATGGTCGTACCGGGAATACCGATTCCCTGGCGTTACAGAATATCGGTCTGGAAACCGACAGCCGTGGTCAACTCAAGGTCAACAGCATGTACCAGACCGCGCTGCCGCATGTTTACGCGGTAGGTGATGTGATTGGTTACCCGAGCCTGGCATCCGCTGCATACGACCAGGGGCGCATTGCCGCCCAGGCGCTGGTGAAAGGGGAAGCGAACGCGCATCTGATTGAAGATATCCCAACCGGGATTTATACCATTCCCGAGATCAGTTCCGTGGGTAAAACCGAACAGCAACTGACGGCGATGAAAGTGCCTTACGAAGTGGGACGAGCCCAGTTTAAACACCTGGCGCGTGCGCAAATCGTCGGCATGAACGTGGGCACGCTGAAGATTTTGTTTCATCGGGAAACAAAAGAAATTCTGGGAATTCACTGCTTTGGCGAGCGCGCTGCCGAGATTATTCACATCGGTCAGGCGATTATGGAACAGAAAGGTGGTGGTAACACGATTGAGTACTTCGTTAACACCACCTTTAACTATCCGACCATGGCGGAAGCCTATCGTGTCGCCGCGCTAAATGGCTTAAACCGCCTTTTTTAACGCATTGTCGAAATGGCCATCCATCGCACCACGGATGGCCTCTGCCAGTTGCTCATAGCGACTGCGCAGAGGTGAACCCGGACGATAAACCAGTCCTACCGTGCGACGTGGCTCTGGCTTAATGCAGGGCAGATACACGACGCCATCGCGCTTGCGTTCCTGTGGAACCGCCAACGCCGGCAGCAACGTAATACCGCTTCCCGCCGCCACCATGTTACGCAGCGTTTCCAGACTGGTCGCGCGGAAGTGGGTGTCTTCGTCAGCACCGGCTTCAAAGCAGAAACCCATCGCCTGATCGCGCAGACAGTGACCGTCCTCCAGCATCAGCAGTTTTTCGCCTGCCAGATCGGACATCGGCACGCAGTCGCGATTCGCCCACGGGTGATCCTCATAGATCGCCAGCAGCATTGGCTCGTCGAACAGCGGCACTTCAATAAATGCCTCACTTTCTTTCACCAGCGCCAGAATCACACAATCGAGCTTGCCGCTATCCAGTTGCGCCAGCAACTGATGGGTCTGCGCTTCATGCAGATACATTTCCAGCTTCGGGAAAGTCTGGTGCAGCATCGGAATAATATGCGGCAGCAGGTAAGGACCAACAGTGGGAATCAAACCAATGTGCAGCGGGCCTGACATGGTCTCGCCCTGTTGGCTTGCCATCTCCTTGAGCACTTTGACCTCACGCAGCACGGTGCGTGCCTGATCCACCAGCAGTAAACCTGCCTGGGTGAAAAGCACTTTACGACTCGTACGCTCCAGCAGCATCACGCCCAGTTCATCTTCCAGCTTGCGGATTTGACCGCTCAGCGTTGGCTGGCTGACGTGACAGGAGTCCGCCGCGCGCCGGAAGTGGCGATGTTCGGCTAATGCCACCAGGTATTCAAGATCACGAATATTCATTATTCATCCTCCATCGCCACGATAGTTCATGGCGATAGGTAGCATAGCAACGAACGATTATCCCTATCAAGCTTTCTGTCTGATAATCCATCACAGAAACGGAGCGGTCTCGTTTAACCCTTGAAGCCACTGCCCGTTCTGAGAGTCTCTCTCATACCCAAATAACTAAAGCCAACGTGAACTTTTGCGGACCGACGGTCCGCATTTTTTTTACATAAAAAAGCCCGGCTTAACGCCAGGCAGTGATAAGACTGAAACAGGTCGTTACTCATGTTCGACGGTACTCAGCGCATCGGCGATACGCCTGAACCGTTCGAAACGGCTACGCAACATACGGTGTTTCTTCGCATCCGGCTCCAGACGAATCACCGGTGGCAGGGTCGCTTTAATTGCCTGCTCAAACCCAGGATAATCACCTGTGCCTACAGCCGCACACATCGCCGCCGCCCGGCAGCCAGACTGCTCAACGTCGACAATTTCAAGCGGCAAATTGCTGGCATCGCAAAACATTTGCATCCAGATACGTGAATGCGTAGGGCCGCCGGTGAAACGAATCGTTTGAGTACCGTCTCCGAGCTGCAACAGTTTGTCCTGATGCAGTAAGTGCGAGAACACTATCCCCTGATAGATAGCGTAAACAATGTCTGCCGCGTCGTGGTGCCCCCCCAACCCGAAGAATCCACCACTCAGTGAGTCATCATAATTCGAACCGTACAACCAGGGGAAAAACAGAATGCTGTCGGGTTTCTCATACCCACGCGCCGCCCACTGGTTAAGCGTGTCATGGTCATCCTGCATTGCCGGTAAAAAGTGCTGAATAAACCAGGTCAGATTGCTGGCGGAGGTGGGGCTGCCTTCGTGAGCGAAATAGTGCCCCGGAATACTGAATTTACCCCATACATACGGATAGTCTGCCGGGATGATTTCATCAAAAACACGGGTGGCAATCGACCACGTTCCGGCAACCGCACTGAGCTGCGTACTGTCATAAACGCCGGAAGTCATTGCCGCGCCAACGACATCAAACACCCCGCCAAATACCGGCGTTCCTGCTTTTAATCCGCATGATGCAGCGGCGTCCGCTGTGACAACCCCTGCCAACTCAGCGGAACCAATCACCTTCGGCATGCAGTCCATCATCTCTTCAATGCCGAACAGGGTGAACAGCGCAGGATCGAAATCATTCCGCTGTAAATTAAATAGCTGACTTCCCGAAATATTGGTTTCTTCACAGGTGAATTCAGCCGTCAAACGATAACGGATATAATCGTGGGCCATCAACACATAACCCGTACGCGCGTAACGCTCCGGTTCGTGCTGTTTCAGCCACCTAAGCAATGCCGCAGGATGTGAAGGCCATAACTGCTGAAAGCTATGCGGATACGCCAGGCGGTCGATATCCTGCGCTTTCCATGCCGTAACCAGAGACTGCGCCCGGGAATCCGAAGAGACAATCCCGTTGCGTACAGGCCTTCCTGACTTATCGACCAGATAAAGTCCTTTGCCGTGTGAAGAAAAACCGATTCCGGTAATGTGTTCCGCCGACAGATGACTTTCAGCCAACGCACGCCGGATAACCTCACACGTTGCCGCCCAAAGGGCATCCATATCGCGTTCGCAGAATCCTGCCTGTGGGCTGAGTAACGATAAGGTCTGAGCCGCCACCGTGATTTCTCTCCCCTCGGCAGTGTAGATCCCCGCTTTGGTGACGGTGCCGCCCAAATCAATGCCCATAAAGTAATGGTTCATCGTCCTCTCCTTATCTCGCGATAAACGAACGCTCGTCATACCACCCCGCCGCCTGCATCTTACTTTCTATCCACTGGCGCGCGTGGATAACGTCCAGTAACGGTTCAGGGGATTTTTCTGTCCACATTTCAATCAGGAAAGTCCCTCTATAGTTCAGACGACGCAATATTCTGAAAAGCTTAACGAAATCTACACACCCTTCACCAAAGGGAACATCGCGAAACTGCCCAGGCGAATCCGGCGTCACCGGAAAGGTATCTTTGAGATGGATGGCGGCAATCCGGTCGATACCTTTTGCCAACTCACTCTCCAGCTCATTACCCCATGCAGTGAGATTGCCGACATCGGGGTAAACGGTAAACCACGGAGAATTGATTTTTTCATCCAGCACTTTCCATTTACTGATGGAGTTAATAAAGGGTGTATCCATAATTTCCACAGCACACATCACCTGTGCGGCCGCAGCCTGCTCCGCCACCCAGGCCATCGCATCCTCAAACGAGGCGATAGTGTCATCATTCTGCGGCTCGTAATAGACGTCATACCCGGCAAGCTGGATGGTTCGAATACCCAAATCCTGCGCCAGCCGTAATGCTTTTTGCATGATCGTTCGCGCTTGCTGTCGGGTGTCGCTATCGTGACTACCGAACGGGAACCGGCGGTGAGCCGATAAACACAGAGTCGGAATACGCACGCCGGTTTTCTGAATGGCGCTAATAATTTCCATGCGTTCGGCAAGCGACCAGTCCAGACGAGCCAGCCGCTCTTCACTTTCATCGACTGACATTTCAACAAAATCAAACCCGCATGATTTCGCCAGCGCCAGTTTTTCTACCCAACTGGTGTTCCGGGGAAGCGCCTTTTCATAAATACCTAATGGATGGCTACGCATTATTTCCCTCTCGAGTGGCCAGTTGTTGTTGAAATGCTTTCAGGCTGTTATTCATGGCACGCCGCGCCTGCCATTTTTGTTTGAAGAACTTAAAGGCCAGGGCGGCAATCAACGTTATTCCCCATACAGCCAGATTGAAATGCAGACTCAGTCCTGACAGGCTGAGCCCGGTGGCAATAACCTGGAGCACTAACAGCGCGCAGAAGACATGCCCGACTTTACCCACTCCACCGAATGGGTCGGTGCCGCCAAGAACAATGGCCAGCACTGTCAGCAGTAGATAAGAATCGCCATAGCCCATACGCGCAGAGTTAAAGCGGGCCAGCATAATGAGTCCAGCCAGCACGCAAAGCAGGCTGGATATGGCATAAATCGCCATCAGTACACGGTCGGTCCGAATACCACTAAACCAGGTCGCATTGATATTGCTGCCGCACATGTAAATAACCTTCCCTGTGCGGGTTTTTCCGAGGAACAGTGCCAGCATGATCGTCGTGACGATAAAAATCACCATGGGAACCGGCACGCCATAAATCACTTCCGACCCCATACTGCGGACAATGGGTGGCATCCCACTGAGAGCTGCCCCTTTGGTAAGATAAATGCCAATGCCGCTGATGATCGTCATACTGCCCAGCGTGACCAGAATCGGGTGCGCCCCCACCCGGGAAATAATGATCCCCGTGATAGCGCCTATCACGATGGCGATCATCATCGCGCCCAGCATCGCCAGAAATAACCACCACAACTGCAGGCCGGTAGACGCCTCAGCAGGCACATACTGGATTAACAGCCAGGCCATAAACAGACTGGTCAAATTCGCCGTGCCGATAATCGCCAGATTCAACCCGCCACTCAGCATAGGGACAAACATTGCGAAGGTGAGCAGCCCCAGTTCTGGCAACTGGAAGGCAATACTCAGAAAAGTATTATCGGTAAAAAAACGTCCGGGCATCGCCACACTAAATGCCACTACCGCGATAAAACATATCGCCAGTAAACCGGAGCTGGTGCCATCAATTGGTAAATATGCCTGTTTTTTCATTTCAAGCCCCCTGTCAGACGAATCCAACGTCCGTTTCTTTACGTTTTTTGTAGTGAGTGACGCAAATTGCCGAGACAATGACCACCCCGATGACGATGTTGACGAAGTAGCTGGAGACACCTACCAGGTTGAGACCATTTTTCAGAATGCCGATGAGGAACACCCCCATCAACGTGCCAATAACTGACCCGCGACCACCGGATAAGCTCGCCCCCCCTAACACCGCGGCAGCCAGTACATCCAGTTCCCCTCCCACCAACGCATTGGGCACGACCTCGCTCATACGATAAGCCTGAAGCATTCCTCCAATCGCGGCCGCAGCGCCAAGATAGCCATAGGCGAACAGATAAATGAGTGAAACCCGAATCCCAATACGCCGCGCCGACTCAGTACTGCCGCCCACGGCATAAAGCTGACGTCCAATGTGGGTTTTATTCATCACAACCCAGGTGAAGCAGGCCATGCCCAGCATCACCACCAACGGCAGCCCAACCTGATAAACTTCCCCCTCAAACCCAAAGCTGAAAAGGGATCGCTGGGTCACCCACCAGTCAGGCAAGTCGTAAATGCTGTGACCATTTGTCAGCCACATCAACATGCCAAATAGCAGTGATTGCATACTGATAGTGATAATGATGGAAACCACATTGAGGTAATAAATAAGGATCGCGTTAATCAGGCCAAACAGGACGCCCAGCACAATCGCCAGCCCAAGGCACAGCAGCGGATTCGCGATCGCCTCATTCAACAACAGCGACGCCACAATGTACTGCACCACGGAAGCGACAGCTGCGAACGAAATATCAATGCCTCCCGTCACCAGTACGACAAACAAACCGAGGGCGAAAATCCCCGTTACGGCATAGCTTTCGGTAAGGTCCAGCAAATTCTGAATCGACAGAAACTCATCGCTCATCAGAGAAAAAAGCGCCAGCATCAGGACAATAACCCAGCCCAGCCATCCTTCGACCGAACGTGGAAACCGGGGCTGCAATACACTAGCCATTAATCACCTCCGCGAGTTGTTGTTCGGTATAGAGAGAAGGCAGCAGTTCGCTAATAATCTTTCCGCGCTGCATATGGAAAATACGATCGCAGTTGTAATACGCTTCTGGCGCTTCATCAGTAATCAGCAACACCGAGATACCGACACCGGAAAGCCGGTGGATAAGCTGATAAATACTGTCTTTCGCACCAATATCAACGCCTACCGTTGGCGCATCGAGAATCAATACTTTCGGGCGAGTCAAAATCCATTTCGCCAACACCACTTTTTGCTGATTACCGCCAGAAAGCGTGGACAACGGGTTATCAGGATCGGTGACTTTAATATCCAGATCCTGAATCCATTCCTTAACAAGGGTCTCCTGGCGCTTTTCATCAATACATTGCCAGGGTGTTTTTAACCGGTTCAGGATCGAGAGCACCATATTGTCACTGACCGATTGCGGTAAAACGGCCCCCAGCGTCAGGCGATCTTCAGAGACATAAGCAATACCCAACTTCGCGGCTTGCGTATTATCTTTAATCACAACCTTCTTCCCATCCAGATAAACATCCCCACTGTCTGGATGGGTAATACCAAAAAGGCTCAATGCCAGTTCTGTTCGCCCAGACCCTAATAAGCCACATAATCCCAGCACTTCCCCCTGGTGAAGCTGGAAGGAAATATCTTCAAATTGTCCTTTACGGCTCAATTTATTCAGTTCAAGAACGACTTTCCCACCAATACTATTCGGTAATTTTTTCTGATGAACGATCGTTCTGCCGGTCATCAGTTCAGTAATCCGTCCCGGCGACAATAGATCTGCCGCCCAGGTTCCGATAATTTCACCGTCGCGAATCACCGTAATACGGTCGGAAATTTCTTTGACTTCATCCAGTCGGTGGCTGACAAAAACCACCGTGATATTTTTATCACGGAGATAATTCACCGTTCGTAATAGCTGGTTCACTTCGGTGCGGGTAAGCGAAGCCGTTGGTTCATCCATGATAACCAGTCGGGCTTCTGCGACCAGCGCACGGCAAATCGCCACCTGCTGGCGCTGCGCAATAGGCAAATGTTGAACCAGCGCATCTGCATCGAGATTAAAATTCAATTCCTGAATAATTTTCTGCGATACGGCTTTCAGGTGGGATTTTTTATGCCAGCGAAAATACCCTTTCAGGTTGTATTCAAAGGCAATATTTTCAGCTACCGTCAGGTTAGGAAACAAAGAGAGATCCTGGTAAATAACCTGAATGCCTAACTCACGCGCTTTATCGGGTGAAAGTCTGCTCCACGATTTATTATCAATGATAATTTCACTCCCGGTATCCGGGGTATAAACGCCGCTCAACGTTTTTATTAACGTGCTTTTGCCACAACCATTCGCCCCCGCAAGGCAGTGGACTTCACCTTTATTTAGCGTGAGATCAATATTTTTTAATGCCTGATGACCGCCGAAGCTTTTAGTCAGCGATTTCAACGTCACTAACGGCACATCTGCATTTCGCTCTGCAATATGGGTCATCTACGGCTCCTGAACGACTAAAGGATATCCGGGCCACGACGGGCCCGGTGATGAAACCTAAAATTACAAACCTAACTTCACTAAACGTTGCGTATTTTCAAGATCGAGTTTTTCAGGGTTATCACTCAGAATGGTATTGTTCTGAACGTTAATTTGCCCCATATCGCCGAGTTTTACGCCGTCCTTAATCGGTTCGCCGTTCATCATCGCCGTGGCGACCTGAACAAAGACTTTGCCCGCCGTCATCGGATTAGAAATATATCCGCCATCAATGGCACCTTTTTCCAGCAACTTAATTCCCTGTCCCGGCGTGAATGTACCAAATACGCAAATCGCGTCGTTTTTCTTACGCTTATCAATGGCGCGGCCTGCGCCAATCGGACCTTGCGAACCAAATGACATGATCCCTTTGAGATCTTTATATTTTGACATCAGGTCATTCGCAGTACGCATCGAATCATCTACCGATTCCGCTACGCCAAAGCGATCTTCAACCAGCGTCATTTTCGGATAATGCTCTTTCTGATATGCGATAGCGGCATCGGCCCAGTCATTCACCAGCGGCACTGTGAGGCTCCCCACGAACATGGCGTACTTTCCTTCTTCACCCATGCATTTCGCCATATCTTTCATATGGTTGGCACCCATTGTCTGGGTGTTAAGCAATTCAAAGTCCCAGTCAGCATTCGCCTGGTTTGGCGACTCATGCGTAATGACCTTAATACCCGCTTCCTGCGCGCGCTTCAGCACAGGCTCCAGGACTTTCGCGTCATTTGGCACTACGCCAATCACATCGACTTTTTTAGCAATTAAATCTTCGATGGCACGGACCTGCTCAGCCGGGTCTGCCGTCGTCGGCCCCACTTGCCAGGCATTAACGCCTAATGCTTTTCCTTCTTCTTTAATGCCTTGTTCCATCACGTTAAACCAGGGAATGCCTCCCACCTTAACCACAACACCCATCGTAAAAGGTTTGTTTGCTTTTTGCGGTGTAGCGGGTTGTTCCGCCCAGGCAACAGTGGATGTCAAAACAGCACTCATCAGGCAGGGTAAGATTAATTTTTTCATCGTAATTTCCTTAAGAAATAGCGTCATATGTCAGGGAAACCCGATAAAAATATCAGCCTGACTTTCTTATTAATTTCAACTTTTCTCTGGTATTGGCTAAATAATCGGGATGTTATCTCAATTATTCAGATAACGATTCACATCTATTACTTATCAACTTCAACAACATTTAACTGTGGATGCAAACTACGGTAACGCTCATCACAACAACTATTGGTAACCATAATATCAATTTCATCCAACATACATATTTTACTAAAGGCAAACTGTTCGAACTTACTGGAGTCAACCATGAGTATTTTTTTTGCCGAAACCTGTAACATAACCTGTTTCAGTCGGGCATTTATTTCACTGCCATCACGGATTCCATTTTCCAGGTTCAAGCCCTGACAGGAAAAAAAGAAACTATTAATCTGAAAGTTTCTAATGGCGCTCTCCGCAACCGGGCCATGAAAATCATCATGACGCTCGGAATACTCACCGCCAATACCGATAATACGAACGTTATCCCGGCAAGCTAACGCCTGGATAATACGGAGTGAATTGGTCACGACCGTAATATCGATATCCGGGATTTGCCGGGCCAGAAACCAGCAGGTACTGCTGTTATCCATCAAAATGCAGTCGCCTGGATGAATAAACTGGAGTGCTGCCTTGGCGATTTTTGCTTTAACGTCAGGATGTTCTTCCGTACGTTTACGAAAAGATTCCGCCCGATCCACGCTATTTGTTTGCCAGGCATTGTCTTCAACTGTCACAGACGTAACATCCGGCGTATCCAGTGAAACTGCACCACCAAAGCTGCGGGTGAGTTTCTTATTTTTTTCCAACCTCGTCAGATCTCTGCGAATCGTTTCCTGCGAAACCTGAAATAATTGCGACAGTTCCGTGACGCGCACTGCACCCATTTTCTGAACATGCGCACAAATCATTTTATAACGTTCTGCCTGCAACATAATATTGACCCACGACATCCGATTCCATCATGTGTTTATCATTAATCTTTTTGCCCAGAATTAAAGTGAGTAGTGTCAAGGATCGTTTTACAGCAATAACACACACATCGTAACGTGATAAAAACCAAAAATTCAATTGCAACAAAAGCAACAAACAATCAAAAAACACAACATAAATCACAAAATATTGCTATTTCTCTCTGTTGCCTCCACGGAAAAACCACCATTCGGGCATTGACGGGCACGCATAAAACGTAAAAACATGACCGAATTGTTCCGAGTTTGACCGTTTTCGTTGTTTTACACGTATAAAGCATCAGTCTGAATTTTACATCTTCTTTATTCGGCGTAATTTAAATAAAAACTTTGAAACCACGCCAATTAAAGAACGAGAGGACATCCGTTTTTTATAAAATCAAACGGTAATTCAGGAGTAAAGAATGAATACACTGAAGAATAAAGTGCTTGCCGCTAATTTATCTTTGCCGGCTCATCAACTGGTCACCTTTACCTGGGGAAATGTCAGCGGAATTGATCGCGAAAAAGGGGTAATGGTGATTAAACCTTCCGGTGTCGACTATGACAATATGAATCTGGATGATATGGTCGTCGTCGATATTCACAGTGGGAACGTTGTCGAAGGAAACAAAAAACCGTCGTCTGATACCGACACACATCTGGCGCTGTATCACGCCTTTCCAGACATTGGCGGCATCGTCCATACCCATTCCCGCCACGCCACCATCTGGTCGCAGGCCGGAAAAGATTTAATGCCGCTGGGCACAACCCATGCGGATTATTTCTATGGCGCCATTCCTTGTACACGCCCCATGCGGGATGACGAAATCAACGGACGTTACGAATACGACACCGGCAGCGTCATTATTGAAACCTTTAAACAACGAGGGCTCTCTCCCTGCCAGATTCCTGCCGTACTGGTAAACAGTCATGGACCCTTTGCATGGGGCACAGACCCGGCCAATGCCGTGCATAACGCCGTTGTACTTGAAGAGATCGCCTATATGAATTTATTCACACAGCAACTGCAACCCCATCTCACCGCGATGCAGCAAACATTGTTGGACAAGCACTTTTTAAGGAAGCACGGCGCGAATGCCTACTATGGTCAGTAATGCCTGATGCAGTGACATAAAAAAGCCTGGCTTCGCGCCAGGCTGAGTAAAACCGCATAACCGTTATGCCAGACGCGCCTTCGCATAGCCGATCGCTTGCGCAACCTGCTGAGGAGACACGCCGCCTTTCGCCGCGCGCTTGTCCAGACATGACTGCAATGAGAGGATCGGATAGACATCATCGCCGATGACGCTACTGAATTTCTGTAGGTCGGCCAGCGGCAGATCTTCCAGCGGTTTCCCCTGGCGAATCGCCTCAACGACCGTTTCACCCACGATATGGTGTGCTTCACGGAACGGGACGCCTTTCGCGACCAGATAATCCGCCAGTTCGGTGGCGTTAGCATAACCCTGCTGCGCTGCTTCCTGACAACGCGGACGTTTCACCTGAATACCGTCCAGCACCAGCGCAGCCATATGCAGGCAGTCCAGCCAGGTGTCGAGCGCGTCGAACAAACCTTCTTTGTCTTCCTGCATGTCTTTGTTATAAGCCAGCGGCAACCCTTTCAGCGTCATCATCATGCCGGTCAATGCCCCCTGAACACGGCCACATTTACCGCGAATCAACTCCAGCGCATCCGGGTTTTTCTTCTGCGGCATCAGCGACGAACCGGAGGTCACACGATCGGAAAGCTCGACAAAGCCCGCCTCACCCGTGTTAAAGAAAATCAGGTCTTCGGCAAAACGCGACAGATGCACCATACCGATAGCGGCGTCCGACAGCAGTTCCAGCACGTGGTCGCGATCGGAAACGCTGTCCAGACTGTTCCGCGTTGCCGAGGCAAAACCCAACCAACTGGCCAGTTGTTCACGATCGATTTCATACGCCGTCCCTGCCAGGGCGCCACAGCCTAATGGGCTAACATCCAGACGCTTCAACGCATCCTGCAAACGGCTTTCATCGCGCGCCAGCATTTCGACATAGGCCAGACACCAGTGCGCAAACGTCACCGGCTGCGCACGCTGCAGGTGGGTATATCCCGGCATCACCGCATCCTGGTTATTATCCGCCGTCTCGACCAGCGCGCTTTGCAACTGACGATTGGCGGTAAGCAGTTCGGTCACCGTCTCTTTGCACCACAGTTTCAAATCGGTGGCGACCTGGTCATTACGGCTACGCCCGGTATGCAGCTTTTTACCTAACTGCCCTACTTTGTCGATCAGTTTGCCTTCCACCCAGCTATGAATATCTTCGGCATCGCTTTGCAGAATCTGCTGAGGATTGGCGCGGACCTCTTCCAGCAGAATGTTCAGCGCCTCTTCGAGCTGAAGCTGTTCGTCAGCGGTCAACACGCCAACGGTGACTAACGCTTTGGACCAGGCGACAGAGCCAACAATATCCTGCTCCGCCAGACGGTAATCAAAGCGCAACGAATCGTTGAACTGTTTGAACCGCTGATCTGCTGCCTGAGTAAAACGCCCACCCCAAAGTGCCATAACATGCTTCCTTAAATTCTTGAATTGCCGGATGGCGCTGCGCTAATCCGGCCTACAGGTTGTGTTTTCGTAGGCCCGATAAGGCGTAGCCGCCATCGGGCACAATATAATTACGCCAGAATACGCGTACCGATCGGCGTGCCGTTGAACAGCGCCGGGAGTTGCTCGGCATGACGCCAGGAGGCGATATCCACCGGACGCCCCAGCGTGCGTGCAGCATCCAGTGCGGCATTCACCTTCACAATCATGCCATCCGTAATGATGCCCTGGTCGATCAGTTGCTCCGCTTTCGCGGCGGTCATTTCAGCAATACGCTGACCTTTACCGTCGAGAATCCCGCTCACGTCGGAGAGCAGGATCAGATCCGCCCCCAGCGTCGCCGCCAGCGCCGTCGCCGCCTGGTCCGCGTTCACGTTCATCAGTTGCCCTTCTTCCGTCACCCCAATCGAACTGACGACCGGCAGGAAACCATTTTCCAACAGCGTGTTAATCAGCTTAGGCGAACCCGGCTGCGCCAGTCCAACATGGCCGAGTTCTTCGTCGAGCTGAGTCACTTTTACGCTATCGCCATCGCCAAGGTACAGACCAACGGAGGCAATGTGATGCTTCTTCGCCCAGGCCAGCAGCGTTTTGTTTGCCGTCCCCGCCAGCGCACCGGTGATGATGTCGATCTGGTCGGCAGGCGTAACGCGCAGGCCATTTTTCTTTTTCACCGGCAGGTTGAGCCCTTTCATCAGTTCATCGACGACACAGCCGCCGCCGTGCACAATGACCAGTGGACGCTGATGCGACTCACGATAGTTCACCAGCGCGGTAAAAAGACGTTCCAGCGCCTCTTCACTATCCAGTAATACACCACCCAGCTTGATAATTAATGGACTCATCATTGCACCCTTAAATAAGAGACTGCGTTTCAGCAAAGCCGAAACGGATATTGGCGCACTGCACTGCCTGTGCGGCGGCACCTTTCAACAAGTTATCTTCGGTAGCCACCACAATCAAATGTTCACCTTGTACGGCGAAACCGATATCGCAGAACGGCAACCCAACCACATTCTTCAGCGCCGGAACGCCTTTGTCATACAGACGTACCAGCGGTTTATCACCATACGCCTGCTGCAATACCTCAGCGACCTGCGCATGGGTCACACCCGGCCGCAGTCGACAGGTGATCGTTTCCAGAATCCCACGCGGAAAATTACCCAGATGCGGGGTGAAAATCACCTCGGTCCCCAGATGGGTGGCAATCTCCGGCTGATGACGATGGGTAAACACGCCATACGGTTGCAGGCTCACTTCGCAGAAGCTGTTAGACAGCGCTGCTTTACGCCCCGCACCGCTGACACCGCTGGTCGCGTTAATCACTGGCCATTGCGCCAAATCCAACAACCCGGCATCAATCAATGGTTTAAGAGAGAGTTGCGCCGCCGTGGGATAACACCCCGGCACCGCAATCAGATTCGCCTCTTTCAGTTTGTCGCTGCTCCACTCCGCCAGACCGTAAACGGCTTGCGCAAGCAGTTCGGGGTGCTGATGGGTGAAACCATAATATTTTTCGTAGAACCCGGCATCGTTTACGCGGAAGGCACCGGAAAGGTCGAAGACCACGCAACCGGCGGCCAGAAATTGCGGCGCCAGGTCATGGCTGACTTCGTGGGCGGTGGCTAAAAAAACCACATCCACGCCATCGGTAAACTCGCTGATATCGGACATCGGCTGCAACGGCAGGTCGACGATGCCTTTAAGCTGCGGATGCAAATCAGAAATTAACTTTCCCGCATCATTGCTTTGCGCTGAGACGGTCAAAGCGGTTATGGTCATATGGGGGTGGCGATTCACGTAGCTTACAAGCTCTGCGCCCGCATAACCGCTAGCGCCTACAATCAGCGTATTCAACATCAGGTTCCTTTATGCTCAACGTTAATGTATTTTTATGCACATTTATTGCATGAATATTGATACTATCACGACCTAAGGTGTGTCAACAATGAAAATGAACTTACCGCCATTTATCGAGATTTACCGCGCCCTGATTGCCACGCCGTCCATCAGCGCTACCGAAGAAGCGCTGGATCAGAGCAATGAGTCTTTAATCAATCTGCTGGCGGGTTGGTTCAGCGATCTCGGTTTCAACGTTGAGATTCAACCGGTTCCGGGAACCCGCAATAAATTTAATCTGCTGGCCAGCACCGGACAAGGTGCGGGCGGTTTGCTGCTAACGGGTCATACCGACACCGTACCGTTTGACGATGGACGCTGGACGCGCGATCCCTTCACCCTCACCGAGCATGACAACAAGCTCTACGGCCTGGGGACGGCGGATATGAAGGGCTTCTTCGCTTTTATTCTCGACGCGCTTCGCGACGTCGATGTGACACAGCTGAAAAAACCGCTCTACATCCTGGCGACGGCAGATGAAGAGACCAGCATGGCGGGAGCGCGTTACTTCTCAGAAAACACGGCGATTCGTCCTGATTGCGCGATCATCGGTGAGCCTACATCGCTACAGCCGATTCGCGCTCACAAAGGCCATATTTCAACGGCAGTGCGGGTGATGGGCCAGTCCGGCCACTCCAGCGATCCGGCGCGTGGCGTTAACGCTATTGAACTGATGCACGACGCGATTGGTCGCATTATGCAACTGCGCGACACCCTGAAATCGCGGTATCACTACGACGCCTTCACCGTACCGTACCCCACCCTGAATCTGGGCAGTCTGCACGGGGGCGACGCGTCGAACCGAATTTGCGCCTGCTGTGAACTGCATATGGATATCCGTCCTCTGCCGGGCATGACGCTGGGCGACCTGGATGGCCTGCTGACAGAAGCCCTGGCGCCGGTGAGCGAGCGCTGGCCGGGTCGTTTGACCGTTTCCGAACTCCATCCGCCGATCCCAGGCTACGAATGTCCGCCGGACCATCAGCTGGTTGAAGTGGTAGAGAAACTGCTGGGCGAGAAAACCGATGTGGTGAACTACTGCACCGAAGCGCCATTTATTCAGACCCTGTGTCCGACGCTGGTGCTGGGCCCGGGCTCGATTAATCAGGCGCACCAACCGGATGAATATCTGGAAACCCGGTTCATCAAACCAACGCGTGAACTGATTACCCAGGTTGTTCATCACTTCTGCTGGCACTGATCTTCATCACTCTCCGGTAACACTGGAGGGTGACTTTTGTCACAATTTCATAAGTAATACTTATCTGACGCAAAGTGAATTAAATTTCGTAAATTGTCGACATTTATTCGTTTGCTGAAGCGATTTCGCCGCAATTGACGAATGGTTTTTTACGTGGCTTTATAAAGTGAGATGAATTAACAAATGTCCTGATCACAGGACTCATAGATTAAAGATGGGGTGTCTGGGTTAATATGAACGAACAATATTCCGCGTTGCGTAGTAATGTCAGTATGCTCGGCAAAGTGCTGGGAGAAACCATCAAGGATGCGCTGGGAGAGAACATTCTTGATCGCGTAGAAACAATCCGTAAGCTGTCAAAATCCTCACGCGCTGGCAATGAAGCTCATCGCCAGGAGTTGCTCACCACGCTACAAAATCTGTCGAATGACGAGCTGCTGCCGGTCGCACGCGCGTTTAGCCAGTTCCTGAACCTGGCCAACACCGCCGAGCAATATCACAGCAGTTCGCCAAAAGGTGAAGGCGCCAGCAACCCGGAAGTGATTGCCCGCACCCTGCGTAAACTGAAAAGCCAGCCGGACCTGAACGACGCCATCATCAAAAAAGCGGTGGAGTCTTTGTCCCTGGAGCTGGTGTTGACTGCACATCCGACGGAAATTACCCGTCGCACGCTGATCCACAAAATGGGCGAAATCAACGCCTGCCTGAAGCAACTCGATAACAAAGATATTGTTGAATACGAACGCCACCAGCTGATGCGCCGTCTGCGTCAGCTGATTGCGCAGTCCTGGCACACCGATGAAATTCGTAAGCAGCGCCCGAGCCCGGTTGATGAAGCCAAATGGGGCTTCGCGGTGGTTGAGAACAGCCTGTGGCAGGGCGTACCGAACTATTTACGCGAACTAAACGAGCAGTTGGAAGATAATCTGGGCTACCAGTTGCCTGTTGATTTCGTTCCGGTTCGCTTCACCTCGTGGATGGGCGGCGACCGTGACGGCAACCCAAATGTGACCGCGGATATCACCCGCCACGTTCTGCTGCTGAGCCGCTGGAAAGCAACCGACCTGTTCCTGAAAGATATTCATGTTCTGGTTTCTGAGTTGTCGATGGTCGATGCCACGCCGGAACTGTTAGCGATGGTCGGTGAAGAAGGCGCATCGGAGCCTTACCGCTATCTGATGAAAAACCTGCGCGCGCGCCTGATGGCGACCCAGGCCTGGCTGGAAGCGCGTCTGAAAGGCGAGAAGCTGCCGAAACCGGCAGGTCTGCTGACACAAAACGAACAGCTGTGGGAACCGCTGTACGCCTGTTACCGGTCGCTACAAGCCTGTGGCATGGGCATTATCGCCAACGGCGAACTGCTCGACACCCTGCGTCGCGTGAAATGTTTTGGCGTTCCGCTGGTGCGTATTGATATTCGTCAGGAAAGTACCCGCCACACCGAAGCGCTGGGTGAACTGACCCGCTACCTCGGCATCGGGGATTACGAAAGCTGGTCAGAAGCGGACAAACAGGCTTTCCTGATCCGCGAACTGAACTCCAAACGCCCGCTGCTGCCGCGTAACTGGGAACCGAGCAATGACACTCGCGAAGTGCTCGACACCTGTAAAGTCATTGCCGAAGCGCCAAAAGGTTCGATTGCCGCCTATGTCATCTCAATGGCTAAAACGCCGTCTGACGTGCTGGCCGTGCATCTGCTGCTGAAAGAGGCTGGAATTGGCTTCGCCATGCCGGTGGCGCCGCTGTTTGAAACCCTCGACGACCTGAACAACGCCGACGATGTGATGACTCAACTACTGAACATCGACTGGTATCGAGGTCTGATTCAGGGCAAGCAGATGGTGATGATTGGCTATTCCGACTCGGCAAAAGACGCCGGTGTGATGGCCGCCTCCTGGGCGCAGTATCAGGCGCAGGATGCGTTGATCAAAACCTGTGAGAAAGCGGGCATCGAGCTGACGCTGTTCCACGGCCGCGGCGGTTCTATCGGTCGCGGGGGCGCGCCGGCCCATGCCGCGTTGCTTTCACAACCGCCGGGCAGCCTGAAAGGCGGTCTGCGCGTGACCGAGCAGGGCGAGATGATCCGCTTCAAATACGGTTTGCCGGAAGTCACCGTCAGCAGTCTGTCGCTGTACACCAGTGCAATTCTGGAAGCGAACCTGCTGCCGCCGCCGGAACCCAAAGACGCCTGGCGTCATATCATGGACGAACTCTCGGTCATCTCCTGTGACGTGTATCGTGGTTATGTGCGTGAAAATAAAGACTTTGTCCCGTATTTCCGTTCCGCGACGCCGGAACAGGAACTGGGCAAACTGCCGCTTGGCTCACGTCCGGCGAAACGCCGCCCGACCGGCGGTGTGGAATCCCTGCGCGCCATTCCGTGGATCTTCGCCTGGACACAAAACCGTCTGATGCTGCCAGCCTGGCTGGGAGCCGGTACTGCGCTGCAGAAAGTGGTCGAAGATGGTAAGCAGAGCGAACTGGAAGCGATGTGCCGCGACTGGCCGTTCTTCTCCACTCGTCTCGGCATGCTGGAAATGGTGTTCTCAAAAGCGGATCTGTGGCTGGCGGAATATTACGATCAGCGACTGGTGGCGAAAGAGTTGTGGCCGCTGGGCAAAGAACTGCGCGAACTGCTGGAAGAGGACATCAAAGTGGTGCTGGCCATTGCCAACGACTCACACCTGATGGCCGATCTCCCGTGGATTGCCGAGTCCATTCAGTTACGTAATATCTATACCGACCCGCTGAACGTTCTGCAGGCAGAGCTGTTACACCGCTCACGACTGACGGAACAGCAGGGCAAAGAGCCCGATCCTCGCGTTGAACAAGCGCTGATGGTCACCATTGCCGGCGTGGCGGCAGGTATGCGTAATACCGGCTAATTTCACCCTTTTCCCCCTCTCGTGCTATTGCGCGCGAGGGGGCTGAAATATTGCTGTTATAACCTCCGCACATTCACTATATTTCTGTCTGTTTTTTCCACCGTGAGATTTTTCCAGAGCAACGTGCGCCTTTGCGCCGGTGCTTCAGATTCTCTTAAGGTTTAGTCGCTACGTTTGGCACCACGTTTAAAGACAGGCTGACAATATGCAATCCACAACTCTCCAGTCTACGCCATCATTTAGCTGGAAAGCCCTTGGCTGGGCGCTTCTCTATTTTTGGTTTTTCTCCACCTTATTACAGGTCATTATTTTAATTACGGGTTTCAGCGGTACCAATGGACTGCGTGACTCGTTACTTTACAGTTCCCTTTGGCTGATCCCGATTTTCCTGTTCCCGAGTCGGACCCGCATTATTGCTGCGGTGGTGGGGGTCGTGTTGTGGGCTACGTCGCTGGCCTCGCTCTGCTATTTCGTCATCTATGGACAAGAGTTTTCGCAAAGCGTCCTGTTCGTGATGTTTGAGACCAATGCTAACGAAGCCAGCGAATACCTGAGCCAGTACTTCAGTCTGAAAATCATCGCTATTGCGCTGGCTTATACCGTCGTCGCCGTATTTCTCTGGACGCGACTGCGCCCCGTCTATATTCCCGGACGCTGGCGGTGGCTCGTCTCTTTTGCGTTGCTGTATGGACTGATTCTGAACCCGTTTGTGGTTCGTTCTGCGTTTGGCAATTCACCGTATGAGAAGACGCTAAGCGGCCTCTCCTCGCGTATGGAACCGGCCGCCCCGTGGCAGTTTGTTATTGGGTATTATCAGTATCAGCGCCAGTTGACCTCCCTCAACAACCTGTTGAGCCAGAACCATGCCCTGCCTCCGCTGGCCAATTTTAAAGACAACTCTGGCGACGCGCCGCGCACGCTGGTGCTGGTGATTGGCGAGTCTACTCAACGTGGCCGCATGAGTCTGTATGGTTATCCGCGTGAAACGACACCGGAACTGGACGAGCTGCATAAGTCAGATCCGAATCTGACCGTGTTTAACAACGTCGTGACCTCACGCCCTTACACGATCGAAATCTTGCAGCAGGCGCTGACCTTCGCGAACGAGAAAAACCCGGATCTGTATCTGACGAAACCGTCGCTGATGAACATGATGAAACAGGCGGGATACAAAACCTGGTGGATCACAAACCAGCAGACGATGACCGCCCGTAACACCATGCTGACGGTCTTCTCTAAGCAGACCGACGAGCAGTTTTATATGAACCAGCAGCGTACGCAAAGCGCTCGCGAATACGACACTAACGTGCTGGCGCCATTTAAGAAAATCATGGCTGACCCGGCCCCGAAAAAGTTCATCATTGTTCATCTGCTGGGCACACACATTAAGTACAAATTCCGCTACCCGGAAGACCAGGGCAAATTCGACGGCAGTACCGATCATCTCCCGCCAGGTCTGAACGCAGAAGAGCAGGAGTCGTATAACGATTACGACAACGCCAACCTGTATAACGACAAGGTCGTCGCGAGCCTGATTAAGGATTATAAAGCAACCGATCCGAACGGATTCCTGCTCTATTTCTCCGACCACGGGGAAGAGGTGTATGACACCCCGCCGCATAAAACCCAGGGTCGCAACGAGGACAACCCAACGCGTCACATGTATACCGTGCCGTTCCTGTTGTGGACCTCAGAGAAATGGCAGGCCGCACATCCGCGTGATTTCTCACAGGCTGTGAATCGTAAGTACAGTAGCTCGGAACTGATCCACACCTGGTCCGACTTAGCCGGTTTGACCTACGACGATTACGATCCGACGCGTTCCATCACCAGCCCGCAGTTCAAAGAAACGACGCGCTGGATTGGCAACCCGTACAAGAAAAATGCGCTGATTGACTACGACAGCCTGCCGTATGGCGATCAGGTAGGAAATCAGTAAGTCATTCAACAGGCCACGCTTTTTAGAGTGGCCTTTTTTCACCATGGCGGTTACTGTTTCCCTGTCTGCGCAACGCAAGGGATCATCATGTATCAAGACGTCAGCCATCTCCTTTCTCGCCTGATTCATGGCCCCGCGCCGTTGCGCCAGATTTTCTTTGCCAGTACGCTCACTCCCATCCCGGAACTGGCGTATCAGGTCGATTTTCCCCGCCTGGAAATCGTACTGGAAGGTGAGCTGACCGACGCCAGCCTTGCCGACGCACTCACCCCATACGACGTGCTCTATGTGCCGGCAGGGGGCTGGAATCTCCCGCAATGGCGAGTCCCCGTCATCACGCTCAGTATTCTGTTTGGTAAGCAACAGTTGGGATTCAGCGTGGTGCAATGGGATGGGAAGACGTACCAGAATCTGGTCAAACAGCACGTGGCGCGCCGTGGCCCGCGTATCGGTTCCTTTCTGTTGCAGACACTCAATGAAATGCAGATGCAACCACAGGAGCAGCAGACAGCGCGGCTGATTGTCGCCAGCCTGCTCAGCCACTGTCGCGATCTGCTTGGCAGCCAGATTCAAACCGCCTCACGCAGCCAGGCGTTGTTTGAGGCTATCCGCGACTATATCGACGAGCGTTACGCATCACCGCTCACCCGGGAATCGGTAGCGCAGGCGTTCTATATCTCGCCGAACTACCTCTCACATCTGTTCCAAAAGACGGGGGCTGTCGGCTTCAACGAATACCTGAACCATACGCGACTGGAACATGCAAAAACATTGTTGAAAGGCTACGACTTAAAAGTGAAAGAGGTCGCGCACACCTGTGGATTTGTTGACAGTAACTACTTTTGCCGCCTTTTTCGTAAAAATACCGAACGCTCGCCGTCAGAATATCGGCGTCAGTATCACAGCCAGCTAACGGAAAAGCAGGTTACTCCAGAATAAGATGGGTATATTGCGGAGCGGAAAGTAACTTACGCACCGCGCTCATCACACGCTGCGGTTCGCGCAGAAAGGCGTTAATCCCGGACTGGACATAGCGGCATTGGGTGAAACGTTCCGCACCCGCCAGTTCAATATCGGTAATCAGCAGCACGGCATCCGCCCGGCGGATATCTTCTTCGCTTAAGCGATTTTCCGTGCCGAGCGCCCCCTGCGTTTCAATCTTGATGGCCCACTTTTCCTGCTGACACAATTTCTCCAGTCGTTCAGCCGCCATATAGGTATGCGCCACGCCGCTTACGCAGGCCGTCACCGCGACCAGATATCGCCCTGTTGAAATGGACATATTAACCTCCCGTTGTGACCTGAAAGCCTGCGTTCTCCGCCATCTCACGCATTTGGGCGACAACCTGTTCCGTTGGCGCCGGGACGTCCTTCATCGACCATTGCCGCCCAAGCAACCGGTATTTCGGTTCGCCGTAGAGATGAAACGGTAACAGGTGCAGTTGCTTTATACCAAGCGATAACAGCAACGTCAGCGCACGCTGCATATTCTCATGCGTGAGCGTATAGCCGGGGATCAGCGGCAAGCGGGGGATCACATTCACCCCCTCCTCCACCAGCATCTGTAGATTAGCCAGCACGCGCGGCATATTCATCGCCACAATCTCACGAGCCCGTTCAGGCTCCATGATCTTTAAATCGAACAGCACCTCATCACACATTTTCGCCAGCGGAAGCAGTCGACGGGCGGGAGCATCGCCTGCCGTTTCAATCGCACAGTGCACACCCCAGCGCCGCAGACGTTGTAAGAATTGCGTAGCAAAAGCCGCCTGCATCAGCACTTCGCCGCCCGACAGCGTCACCCCGCCGCCAGAGGTGCGAAAGAAAACATCATCTTTCATCACCTCACGTTCCAGTTCATCCAGGGTAACGTCGCGACCAATCCGCTCAAACGCCCCGGACGGACACTCATCAGCATCACGCAGACATGGCGAACAGTGCAGACATTTACTTTCCCGTCGCACCGTTTCAATCCGTGGCGAGATCGATTCCGGATTGGCGCACCACGGGCAGGTATGCGGGCAGCCTTTAAAAAAAACCACCGTGCGGATCCCCTGACCGTCATTCAGCGAATAGCGTTGAATATTGAAGATGCGCGCAACCTCCTCGTCGCGCGACGCCATAACCTCACAACTGATGCGCGGTGCGGCGAATAATGTCATCCTGGATCTCCTTCGACAGCTCGACAAAGAAGGCGCTATACCCTGCGACACGCACCACCATCCCGGCGAAATCCTGGGGTCGAAGCTGCGCTTCCCGCAGCGTTTCAGCATTCACCACGTTAAACTGAATATGCTGCAATTTTAGCTGGGTAAAGGCGCGCAGAAAATCACACAGCTTGCGTAATCCTGCCTCGCCTTCCAGCGTGGCGGGCGTGAACTTCACGTTCAGCAACGTTCCGTTGGACAGCAGCGTGTTATCCAGTTTACTGACCGATTTGAGTACCGCCGTCGGTCCCTGCATATCCTGCCCGAGCATCGGCGACAGACCGCCATCCGCCAGTTGCTCTCCGGAAAAACGCCCGTCCGGCGTCGCCCCAACCACCGCCCCCAACGGAACGTGCGCGGAAACGGTATAGGAGCCCGGTGTAAACTGGCCGCCGCGCGGATTCTGGTATTTTTCCACCTCTTTGCAGTAATAACGCAGCAGTTCGGCGCTGATGTCATCCACTTCATCAATATCATTACCGTACTTCTGGAAGCGGTTGATCAGCCTTGCGCGGATCTTTTCCCCTTCCGGCGTGGCGAAGTTAGCCTTTAACACCGCAAGCAACTCGTCGAAACTGAGCCGCTGCTGATCAAACACCAGTCCGTTCAGCGCATGCAGGGAGTCGCTGAGGTTGGCGATACCAATGCCCTGCACGCCGGAGAAATTATAGCGCGCGCCGCCGTCGGTGATGTCACATCCCTTTTCCAGACAGTCGCTGATAAACGAGGAGAGCAGCGGCACCGGCGCCCAGTCACGGTGCCCGATATCACAAATATTGCTGCCTTCGACCATCAGCGTGATGTAGTGGCTAATTTTGGCGCGAATATGCGCCAGCAGGCCGTCCCAGGTCAGCTCGCGATTGCCTTCATTCTCATAGAGGCTTATCTCCATAACCTTCAACAGGTTGAACATGGCGATATCGTGCAGGCCGTAGGTTCTGCCCGGAATCGACAACTCCACGCACCCCACCACCGCATAATCACGTGCATCTTCCAGTGAGACCCCCCGATTGAGGAATGCCGGGATCACCACTTCGTCATTAAAGATCTGTGGAATACCGGTACCCAGCCGGATGGTCTCGGCGGTCTTCATCAGAAACGGCGTATCAATCAGCGCGTTAGTACGTACGCCCAGATTTGGCTGGGGTAACTGCACGTTCTGGTAGGCATCCAGGCAAAGGAACGAAAGCACGTTTACCGCACTGCGACCATTTTCCGTCAGGCCGCCAAGCAGAGCGGTATACCCGGTCGGAAAACCGGCGAAATAACGCGCGCTGCTGGTCGAACGCAGAAGCACGATGTCATTGCATTTCACCCACAGCGATTCGAGCAACGCTTTCAGGAATGCGGGATCTTCACCCTGCGTCAGCGACGCCTGATAAAACGGCAGCATGTACTGATCGAAACGCCCCAGCGACAGCGAACTGGCGTTAGATTCGTACTGCAAAATGATATTCATGTACCAGAACAACTGGCACGCCTGCCAGAAGGTTTGCGGCTTATCCTGCGCGTTGTGCCGCGAGTTGGCGGCAATCGTCAGCAATTCCTGGCGACGCGTGGCGTCCGTACAGCGTTCAGCCATGCTTTCCGCCAGTATGGCATAGCGCAGAATGTGGCGCTGCGATGCCTCCAGCAGCAGCAGCGCCGCCTGATAAAAGACGTTATCCGGTTCCTGCTGGCAGTGCGCGCGCATCTGCGCCACCAGTTCACCCAGTCCGTGATTCAGCAGACGCGGATAATCAATGATGATATGCCCCTGTCCCTTATCCGTCTGGTTGATGCTAAAAATCTGGGTGCTGACGGCAGCCTTGACCTCATCCGTCATCTGACCGTTGATGAAATCCTTCATCGACCGTTTTTCCCAATAAGGGAAAAGCACATCGCGATAGAGGCGTTTATCTTCTTCACTGATATCGAAACGATCCTGGGGACGGGTTGGAAACTGATCCAACTCCTTGAGCAGCCAGTACGGATCCATTTCCGGCGACATGATGCCCGCCCGTGGCTTAACGGTACGGTTACCGGCAATCAGTTCCTCATCACGAATCGAAATCGCGACATGCTCAAGAATATAAGCCGTCGCTTTCGCCCGACGTAAAATAACCGGTTCCCCTTCCGTCTGCTGATGGCTGGCGGTATACAGCATCGCACGTTCAAGTGAGATTTCACGGTTATTTTTAAAAAGGGCGGTTTTGAGACGATGGATACGGTTGGTCATGAGGGACTCCTGTGGGCATGAATGCCTGATGGCGCTACGCTTATTCGGCCTACAGATTCGTAGGCCGGATAAGGCAACGCCGCCATCCGGCAAACAAAACGGTTACGCAGTCTGCGCCAGATGCGCGCCAATCTTGTTCATGATCGCGTCAGCGCGTTTTACCGCATCGCTGATGTTGACGCGTACGATGGTTTTGCCTGCAAAACGCTCTTCAAATTTGATCCCGATATCCTTGGTGAGAATGACGATATCTGCCTGCGCCACATCAGAGGGTGTCAGTTCATTTTCCAGACCAATCGAGCCCTGCGTCTCAACTTTCACTTCCCAGCCTTTTGCTTTGGCTGCGCTTTCCAGCGCTTCGGCGGCCATATAGGTATGTGCAACACCTGAAGGACATGCGGTTACTGCAATAATTTTCGTCATGACGCCACTCCTCACTTAATTAATTTCAAAATCTAAATCCAGATCGTCTTCTTTCTCGTCGGTCTGAGAGACATTCTTCCGCGCCAGACTTTTCAGCACGTTCACGCAGACAGCCGTAACCACCGCACCCACCGCCACCGCGGCGACATAGCCCAGTTTGCCTTCAACTACCGGCAGAACAATCAGTCCGCCCCAACCGGCGTAACACTGCGCCCCGAACAGCGCCGCTGTGACCGCACCACAGGCCGAGCCCAGCATGATGGAAGGAATGACGCGCAGCGGGTCAGCGGCGGCAAAAGGAATCGCCCCTTCGGTAACGCCCACACAGCCCATCACCAGCGCGGCTTTACCGGCTTCGCGCTCTTCAGAAGAGAAGTTTTTACGCCCCACCAGCGTCGCCAGTCCTAAGCCCAGCGGCGGCACGCAGATCCCCACAGCCGCAATGGCCACCACGGTGTAAACCCCTTGCGCTACACAAATCAGCATAAAAGCGTAGGCAACTTTGTTGATCGGCCCGCCCATGTCAAAGGCCAGCATGAGTCCCATAATCACCGCCAACATCACGATGCTGCCCTGCTGCATGCCCTGCAACCACTGGGTCAGACTGACCGTCAACGCGCCTACGGGTTCGCCTAACCCCCACATCATGATGCCCGCCGTGATAAAGGTCCCGACGATAGGGATCACAAAGATGGGCATCACGGAACGCAGCACCTTATGGACCGGGATTTTTTTCAGGTAGTGAACGACAATGCCGCCGATAATCCCGGCAATCAGCGCCCCAAAGAACCCGGCGCCGAAGCTGTTGCCCACCCAGGCACCAATCGCGCAGGGTGCCAGCGCGGAGCGTTCGGCAATGGAATAACCGATGTACGCCGCGAGGAAAGGCACCATCAGCGTCAGCCCGGCCACGCCGATATCAAACAGTTTTTTGAGATTCGGATCGGTCGCGGCATCAGGCACTGCGCCTTTGCCATACAACATGACGGAGACCGCCAGTAATATGCCGCCCGCGACCACAAAGGGGATCATATGCGACACCCCCGTCATCAGATGTTGACGAGTGTTTTTCAGGATTTGTACCAACTCATTCATAAGTCGCTCCCGGGCAGGTGTTTGCCCATATCCATAACGTTGTTGTGGCAAACAATAGGCAATCCGCAAGGGCGCAGACAGTGGATAAAAAGGCCATTTACTGGATTTTTGTAATGTCAGTACAAAAATGGGATCCGCCTCATAAGTTGAGGAATAAGAGAATTCATGGACACCACGAGGAGTTGTGAACTATCTCCCACTTTTCGCCTTACATTACATTTGTCCAGTTTTTGGCAGAATTGTCACATGGCAGCGAACAAGCAAGGCCTTTTATCCTGTAGGCAGAAAACCGTTATGGGAGAGAGGCAATGGCCCTGATTGTGGAATTTACCTGTGAGCTGCCCAATGGCGTCCATGCACGCCCGGCAAGCCATGTTGAGACACTGTGTAATACCTTTACTTCACACATTGAGTGGCACAACCTGCGAACCGATCGTAAGGGCAACGCCAAGAGCGCACTGGCGCTGATTGGCACGGATACGCTGGCCGGCGATCATTGCCAGTTGCTCATTACAGGAGCGGATGAAGCCGATGCCCATCGGCGCCTGGGCCAGTGGCTGCGCGACGAGTTCCCCCTCTGTGACGCGCCGCTGACAGAGGTCAGTAACAGCGAATTAGAACCGCTGCCGGCCTCGCTAACTCACCTGAATCCGCGGCTTTTCCGCGCCCGCAGCGTTTGCAGTGGTAGCGCTGGCGGTATCCTGACGCTTCTCTCTTCGCTGGATCTCAATGCACTCGGCGAACTCCCCGCAGCAAACGATGTGGAAAGCGAGCAATCGGCGCTGGATCGCGGCTTAAGGCTCCTGGTGAAAAACATTGAGTTTCGTTTGCTCGACAGCGACGGTGCCACCAGCGCCATTCTGGAGGCCCACCGTTCGCTGGCAGGCGATACCTCCTTGCGCCAGCATCTGCTGGCTGGCGTTTCTCGCGGCTTAAGCTGCGCGCAGGCGATTGTCGACAGCGCCAACCACTTCTGCGAAGAGTTTGCCCGTTCCAGCAGCAGCTATTTGCAGGAACGCGCGCTTGACGTCCGCGACGTCTGCTTCCAGTTGCTGCAACATATCTATGGCGAAAAACGCTTTCCGGCCCCCGGAAAACTGACCCAGCCGACCGTCTGCATGGCGGATGAATTGACGCCCAGTCAGTTCCTGGAACTGGATAAAACGTTCCTCAAAGGGCTGTTGCTGAAAAGCGGCGGCACCACCTCGCACACCGTGATTCTTGCTCGTTCATTCAATATTCCCACGCTGGTTGGCGTCACGATTGATGCCTTAACCCCGTGGCTGCAGCAAGAGGTCTATATCGACGGCAATGCAGGGGCGGTGGTGGTCGCGCCTGACGAACCCGTCAGCCGCTACTATCAGCAGGAAGCCCGCGTACATGAGGCGCTGCGCGAGCAACAGCGTGTCTGGTTGACCCAGGAAGCGCGCACGGCTGATGGTATCAGAATGGAAGTTGCCGCCAACATCGCCCACTCCGTGGAAGCGCAGGCGGCATTCGGCAACGGCGCGGAGGCGGTTGGCCTGTTCCGTACCGAAATGCTGTATATGGACCGGATCAGCGCTCCGGGAGAGAACGAGCTGTACAACATTTTTTGCCAGGCGCTGGAATCCTCGCAGGGACGCAGCATTATTGTGCGCACGATGGATATCGGCGGCGATAAACCCGTTGATTACCTGAATATTCCAGCCGAAACCAACCCGTTCCTCGGCTATCGCGCTGTTCGTATCTATGAAGAGTACGCCGCGCTGTTTACCACTCAGCTCCGATCGATCCTCCGCGCATCGGCGCACGGTAGCCTGAAAATCATGATCCCGATGATCTCCTCAATGGAAGAGATCCTGTGGGTGAAAGAGAAACTGGCGGAAGCCAAACAGCAACTGCGCAATGAGCAGATCCCATTTGATGAGAAGATCCCGCTCGGCATTATGCTGGAAGTTCCGTCAGTGATGTTCATCATCGATCAGTGTTGTGAAGAAATTGATTTCTTTAGCATTGGCAGTAACGATCTGACGCAATACCTGCTGGCCGTTGACCGCGATAATGCCAAAGTCACCCGCCACTACAACAGCCTGAACCCGGCCTTCCTGCGCGCGCTGGATTTTGCGGTGCAGGCAGTACATCGTCAGGGGAAATGGATCGGTCTGTGTGGCGAACTCGGGGCAAAAGGTTCCGTTCTGCCGCTGCTGGTCGGGCTGGGACTGGACGAAATCAGCATGAGCGCCCCCGCCATTCCTGCCGCCAAAGCGCGGATGGCGCAACTCGACAGTCGCGCCTGCCGACAGTTGCTGAATCAGGCGATGGCCTGTCGTACATCGCTGGAAGTAGAGCATCTGCTGGCGCAGTTCCGCATGACGCAGCAGGATGCCCCGCTGGTCACCGCCCAGTGCATCACCCTCGACAGCGACTGGCGCAGCAAAGAAGAGGTGATCAAAGGGATGACCGACAACCTGCTGCTCGCCAGCCGCTGCCGCTATCCCCGCAAACTGGAAGCCGATCTGTGGGCTCGCGAGGCGGTATTCTCCACCGGACTGGGCTTCAGTTTCGCTATTCCGCACAGCAAATCTGAGCATATTGAGCAGTCCACGATAAGCGTCGCGCGCCTGAAAGCTCCCGTACGCTGGGGGGATGACGAGGCGCAGTTCATCATCATGCTGACGCTCAACAAACACGCTGCGGGGGACCAGCACATGCGTATCTTCTCGCGCCTGGCCCGTCGCATTATGCACGAAGAATTTCGCAACGCGCTGGTGAACGCCGCGTCTGCAGACGCGATTGCCAACCTGCTGCAACATGAGCTTGAACTTTAAGAGGAAGCAAAATGGAACTGTATCTGGATAGCGCCAATGTGGCGGAAGTCGAACGTCTGGCCCGCATCTTTCCCATCGCCGGGGTGACAACCAACCCAAGCATTGTGGCGGCAAGCAAAGAATCTATCTGGGATGTACTGCCGCGTCTGCAAAAGGTCATTGGTGAGCACGGCATTCTGTTTGCCCAGACCATGAGCCGCGATGCGCAAGGGATGGTGAACGAAGCCAAACGTCTGAACAATGCCGTTCCGGGAATTGTGGTGAAAATTCCGGTCACCTCTGAAGGACTGGTCGCTATCAAGCAGTTGAAAAAAGAGGGCATTGTTACACTGGGCACCGCTGTATACAGCGCGTCTCAGGGGCTGCTTGCCGCGCTGGCGGGGGCGAAATATGTTGCGCCTTACGTCAACCGCGTGGATGCCCAGGGCGGAGATGGTATCCGCACGGTACAGGAATTACAGACGCTGCTGGAACGGCATGCGCCGAAAAGCAAGGTGCTGGCCGCCAGTTTTAAAACCCCGCGTCAGGCGCTGGATTGTCTGCTGGCGGGTTGCGAAGCGATCACCCTTCCTTTAGATGTAGCGCAACAAATGCTCGATACCCCTGCGGTACAGTCAGCTGTTGAGAAGTTTGAGCAAGACTGGAAAAACGCATTCGGTAACATCAACCTGTAAGGGAGATAAAGTATGGATCGCATTATTCAATCACCTGGTAAATACATCCAGGGTGCAGATGTCATCACTCGTCTTGGCGAATACCTCAAGCCGTTGGCTGAACGTTGGCTGGTTGTCGGCGACAAATTTGTTCTCGGTTTCGCCCAGGGCGAGCTGGAAAAAAGCTTTAAAAATGCAGGACTGGCGCTGGAAGTTGCGCCGTTTGGCGGTGAATGCTCGCAAAACGAGATCGACCGTTTGCGCAGCGTGGCGGAAAACGCGCAGTGTGGCGCTGTTCTCGGCATCGGCGGCGGCAAAACGCTGGATACCGCGAAAGCCCTTGCCCACTTTATGAACCTGCCTGTGGCGATCGCGCCGACCATCGCCTCAACCGATGCGCCATGTAGCGCCCTTTCCGTAATCTACACCGATGCCGGTGAATTTGATCGTTATCTGCTGCTACCGCATAACCCGCATATGGTTATTGTCGATACCAAAATCGTTGCTGGTGCTCCGGCGCGTCTGTTAGCCGCAGGGATTGGTGATGCGCTGGCAACCTGGTTTGAAGCGCGCGCGTGTTCACGCAGCGGTGCGATCACCATGGCTGGCGGCAAATGCACTCAGGCGGCGCTGGCGCTGGCTGAACTGTGCTACAACACGCTGCTCGAAGAGGGTGAAAAAGCGATGCTGGCCGCCGAGCAGCACGTCGTCACCCCGGCGCTTGAGCGCGTGATTGAAGCTAACACCTATCTGAGTGGCGTCGGCTTTGAAAGCGGCGGTCTGGCTGCCGCACACGCGGTTCACAATGGCCTGACGGCGATCCCGGATGCGCACCGCTACTACCACGGTGAAAAAGTGGCGTTTGGTACGCTGACTCAGTTGGTTCTGGAAAACGCGCCGGTTGAAGAGATTGAGACCGTTGCCGCACTGTGCCATTCCGTCGGTCTGCCGATTACGCTGGCGCAACTGGATATCAAACAGGATATTCCGGCGAAGATGCGTATCGTGGCGGAAGCCTCCTGTGCGGAAGGCGAAACCATTCACAACATGCCTGGCGGCGCAACGCCGGATCAGGTTTATGCGGCGCTGTTGGTTGCCGACCAGTACGGTCAGCGCTATCTGCAAGAGTGGGAATAACACGCGCTACACTCCCGGCATAGCCGGGAGTGTTTCTCATGCCATCAAATCGGTTCTACCGTCCGTACTTCGCGCTTTTTGCGGCTGACAATGGTCAGCGCCAGAACGATCAGCACAATTCCCCCACCCTCGACAGGACCGGGATTTTCGCCAAGCAACCACCAGGAAAACAGCACACTACAGACTGGCACCGCCAGAGTGCTTAAACTGGCGATACTGGCAGGCAAATTTTTCAGAACAAACAGCCACAAGCTCCAGGCCAGCGCTGTCGCCAGAATCGCACTATATCCCAGTGCCCAGAGGACCACCGGCTGCCAGTCAACCTCCTGCTGCGGAACCAGCCAGGCCACCGCACTCATCACCAGTGCGGCATATAACATCTGCCAGGCCGTTAACGATAACAAATCCACGTGCGGATGGCGGGCGTACATGCGTTTAGCAACAATGGCGCTCGCCCCCCAGCTCACCCCGGAAAGAAGCGCCAGCAGTGCGCTTTTCAACGTGGATAAATTCAGTTGCCACGGCTGCATTACCAGCACCAGCCCCATTGCCGCAATGGCGATCGCCGCGTATTGCAGGCGTCGCAGGCGCTCGTCCAGAAATAGCGCCGCCAGAATAACGACCCAGAATGGCATGGTGTAGGTCAAAATCGCGACCTTTCCCGCCCCACCGCTGACCAGCGCCCACTGACCAAAGCCAATCATCCCGCAGGTCTGCAACAGTGCAATTGCCAGCGTAAACCGAAACGGCGTCGGGCGCAGGCCGCGACCGCGCAGGAGGAGAACAATGAATAAAATGAAGGCTCCGAAGATACAGCGTAATGCAGTGAAGTCGAACGCGCCGATATAGCTCGTGACCTGCTTCATAAAAATCCAGCTATAGCTCCAGATAAGGGTTAGCAAGATAAGACCACCGATTGCCAGTGGATTGCCCTTTCCTGAGACAGACATGATAGTTCCAGTAGATTGACGTTTTCTGCGGACACTATACCCCTACTAATACACTTCAGCGACTGCAGGCAGTCGCTGAAGTGGGTGCAGATTACGTCAGTATCGGGATTACTGCAGGTCGAAGCGGTCCAGGTTCATTACTTTCACCCATGCCGCGACGAAGTCCTTCACGAACTTCACATGCGCATCGCTACCGGCATACACTTCCGCCAGAGCACGCAATACCGCATGAGAGCCAAAGACCAGATCCGCGCGGGAAGCTGTGTATTTCACTTCACCCGTCTGACGATCGCGACCTTCAAACTGTTCGTTTGACTCATCAACCGGTTTCCATTCGTGACGCATATCCAGCAGGTTGACGAAGAAGTCATTGCTGAGGACGCCCGGACGATCGGTAAAGACGCCGTGCTTGCTGCCATCGTAGTTCGCGCCAAGAACGCGCAGACCACCCACCAGCACGGTCATTTCCGGTGCGGTCAGGGTCAATTGCTGCGCTTTATCAATCAGCAGAGACTCTGTCGTTGCCGCGCCAGGTTCACCGCGATAGTTACGGAAACCATCAGCGATCGGTTTGAGCAGTTCAAACATCTCAACATCCGTCTGATCCTGACGCGCGTCCACACGACCTGGGGTGAACGGTACGTGAATGCTGACACCTGCGGCGCTGGCGGCTTGTTCAACCCCTACAACACCGGCCAGAACGATGATATCGGCCAGCGAGGCTTTAGCCGAGTCACGCTGAATTTTCTCCAGAACCGGCAGTGCACGCGTGGCAATCGCATTGGCATCCCAACCGCGTTGCGGCGCTAATGCCAGACGCGCACCGTTCGCCCCGCCACGTTTATCACCACCGCGGAAGGTCGACGCAGATGCCCACGCGACGGACACCAGTTCACCAACAGAGAGGCCAGACGCGGCAATCGCAGACTTCAGGCTCAGGATATCTTCTTCTGTTGGATTGAAAGTCGGTTGCGGCAGCGGATCCTGCCAAATCAGATCTTCTTTTGGCACTTCCGGTCCGATGTAACGCGCTTTTGGCCCCATATCACGGTGGGTCAATTTGAACCACGCACGGGCAAAGGCTTCGTTAAACGCCTGCGGATCGTTCAGGAAGCGACGGGAAATTTTTTCGAATTCCGGATCAAAGCGCAGCGTCAGGTCGGTGACCAACATCGTGGGCTTACGTTTTTTCGACGGGTCGAACGGATCGGGAATGATTTCTGGCGCATCAACCGCTTCAAACTGGATTGCACCAGCCGGGCTGCGCGTCTGTACCCATTCATATTTGAACAGGTTCTCGAAGAAGTAGTTGCTCCATTGGGTTGGGGTTTGCGTCCAGACCACTTCCAGTCCGGAGGTAATCGCATCCGCGCCCGCACCGCTGCCAAAATCGCTTTTCCAGCCTAAACCCTGGTTTTCGATCGGTGCCACTTCCGGGTCCGGCCCGACATGTGTCGCGGGGCCTGCGCCGTGGGTTTTACCCAACGTATGACCGCCCGCAATCAACGCGACGGTTTCTTCATCGTCCATCCCCATGTTGCCAAAGGTTGCACGAATCGCGGAGGCCGCAGAAAGCGGTTCACCGCTGGCGTTAGGGCCTTCCGGGTTAACGTAGATCAGCCCCATCTCGGTGGCGGCTAAAGGCCGTTTGGCCAGTTCTTCCGGGTCACGGTGGGCAAGCCACGTTTTCTCATCGCCCCAGTTCACATCCAGATCCGGTTCCCAGACGTCCTCGCGACCTGCACCGAAACCAAAGGTACGGAAGCCCGAGTTTTCCAGCGCAACGTTACCCGCCAGAATAAACAAGTCTGCCCAGGAAATTTTCTGTCCGTATTTTTGCTTGATTGGCCACAACAGACGACGCGCCTTGTCCAGGCTCACGTTATCCGGCCAGGAGTTCAGGGGAGCAAAACGCTGCTGTCCACGACCCGCGCCGCCGCGCCCGTCAGCGGAACGATAGGTACCAGCACCGTGCCAGGCCATGCGGATAAACAGACCGGCATACGTTCCCCAGTCAGCAGGCCACCACGGTTGAGATTCAGTAAGAAGCGCTCTGAGATCGCCTTTCAGCGCGGAATAATCTAATTTGCTGAATTCTTTGCGGTAATCGAAATCTTCACCCAGCGGGTTTGAGCGATTGGAATGTTGGTTTAAAAGGTCGACGCGAAGCTGGTTAGGCCACCAGTCACGGCTGGTTGTTCCTGCTCCAGCGCTCTGGTCATGGCCGCCCTGATGAAAAGGACATTTTCCGGCGGACGTCGGGTTATGGATATCGTCTGGCGTGCTCATCTATATGCTCCCTTTACAGTGTTTACATTACGATATACACCTACAGAGATAAGATATAGTCGAAATAATCCACAGATTCGATAGCTGATACCTTTTATATTTTTAGTTACAGAGATGTAGATCAAAATGAGGTGTAAAAAAGCCCTCCGGGGAGGGCCGAGGCATTTTATACACCCGGTCGGACACCCAGGGTGTGGCATATCGCGTAGCTCATTTCAGCGCGGTTAAGTGTATAGAAATGAAAATCTTTTACCCCTTCCCGGCTTAAAATTTTCACCATGTCCATGGCGATATTTGCCCCCACCAGTTTGCGGGTTTCCGCATCGTCATCAAGGCCGTTAAACATTTGTGACATCCACGATGGAATGCGCACATTGGTCATATCAGCAAACTTCTTCGCCTGCTTAAAGTTCGAGACCGGCAGAATACCAGGAATGATTTCTACGTCGATGCCCGCGGAGACGCAGCGGTCGCGAAAACGCAGGTAACTTTCGACATCAAAGAAAAATTGGGTGATTGCGCGGTTAGCCCCGGCATCCACTTTACGCTTCAGATTGAGCAGATCCGCCTGCGCGCTTTTCGCTTCCGGATGTACTTCCGGGTAAGCAGCGACGGAGATATCAAAGTCAGCCACCTCTTTCAGCAGACTCACCAGGTCGGCAGCATACATATCCGGTTTGCCGCTGCCCGCCGGCAGGTCACCACGCAGCGCAACAATGTGGCGGATACCGTTGTTCCAGTAGTCCTGCGCAATGGTGCGCAATTCATCACGGGTCGCGTCAATACAGGTCAGGTGCGGTGCGGCTTCCAGACCCGTGCGATCTTTAATCCCTTTGATAATGCTGTGCGTACGGTCGCGCTCACCCGAGTTTGCACCGTAGGTGACGGAAACAAACTTTGGCTTCAGGCTGCTCAGGCGATCGATGGAATGCCACAGGGTTTGCTCCATTTCACTGGTGCGCGGCGGGAAAAACTCGAATGAAACGTTAATCTGACCCTGGACTTCCGCCAGGCTCTGATTCAGGGCTTCCCGCTGGTTGGCGTGAAAAAAGCTCATACCTTACCTCATCAATCGCTTGTCATTATATGTTGTGTTGTGAACATCTATCCGTTTAGACGTCCAGATGTAAAAATGACGGAAAAGCACGATGACGTCAACTGAAAAATCATCGTTGATGGTGAGGAAAAGTCAGGGAAGTTGAAAAAAATTCACGTTAGTCCACCATTCACAGAGTGGGCATCACGCTTTTCAGCCACTGTAAGCGCGCAACGTTCTCCGGCAGCATCACCAGCCCCGCCTGAATACTGAGCTCACCGTCGCACAGTGGACGAAAAACCACGCCCTGGCGCTGAATCGCGGCAAAGGAGGCCGGAAGTAAGCTCAGACCGTCGCCATGGGCAATTCGCGCCAACAAAACGTCATGCTCCAGCGGCTCTTCAAGACAGGCAGGGGCGTAACCCACGCGCTGGAAGCACTCCCGTGTCGCGTCGAAGAAGGCCGGATTTCGTTCCCGGCTAAACCAGAACAGCGGCCGGTGGTGAAGTGCCGTCAGGGGGACGGACTCTCTGTCTGCCTCTGGCCAGATGGCGGGTAGCGCAGCAATGAGCGGCTCGTGCCAGTCGATCGGCGTGACGGCAAGTCCGACGGCCTCCAGCGGCAACGCCACCACGGCAGCATCCAGTTTTCCGCGTCGTACCTGACGCACCAGATCGGGCGAGCCCTGACGTACCAGACGCAGCGTTTCTACCCGGGTATTCAGTTGCGTTTCCAGCGTAGCGAAAACACCCTGCTCAAACGCCGTCGTCAGCCCCAGACGCAGCGACTGCACGCCATTTGGCGCAAGCTGACTCAGGGCTGCCCAGGTTTTATCCTGCTGTTCCAGCAGCGGCCGCACGATCTCCAGCACGCGCAACCCCTCGTTTGTCAGCGTCAGGCCTTTGGTATGACGGACAAACAGCGTCACCCCCAGACGTTCTTCTAGCTGGCGAATATGGCGGCTGAGCGGCGGTTGCGACATAAACAGTCGCTGGGCCGCCCGGCTCATGTTGTTCTCTTCCGCCACTACGGCAAAGTAGCGCAGCTGGCGGATGTCCAGAGAGTGCAGAGGCGGTGTTGTCATACCGAAAAGGTATCACGGAAACGGTATTATCCAAATCATTCCGCCCGCCCTATCCTCACGCCATACATTACGCAGACGAGGAAGATACTATGCATTCAGAACGCTTTATTACCGGTCAAAACATGTTGCAGCAGGTCGATGGCAAAGGCGGCGATGCCGTCGTTGAGAGCCTGAAAGATATTGCTCCCGACTTCGCCCGCTATCTGATTGAGTTTCCTTTTGGCGACATCTATTCCCGACCCGGGCTGGATTTACGCAGTCGGGAGATTGCCACCGTCGCCGCATTGACCGCGCTGGGTAACGCCACGCCGCAGTTGAAGGTACATATTGCCGCCGCGCTGCACGTCGGGTTAACGCAGGAGGAGATTATTGAGGTGATGATGCAGATGGCGGTGTATGCCGGTTTCCCGGCCGCGCTGAACGGTCTGTTCGCCGCAAAAGAGGTCTTTGCGGCGAACCCTGAAGGCTGATTACAGCAGTTGCGCCAGACGGTTAATATCCGATTGGATCGCCCCGGCGGTGACGTCACGCCCGGCGCCGGGTCCGCGGATCACTAACGGGTTATCGCGATACCAGCGACTTTCAATGGCGAAGACGTTATCGCACGGCAGCAGCGCCGCCAGCGGGTGCTCTGGACGAACGGCTTCAACGCCGACGCGCGCTTTGCCGTTGGCGTCGAAACGCGCCACATAGCGTAGCACCAGCCCCATTTCACGGGCCGCTTCCAGACGTTGCACCATCTGGTCGTTCAGCTCATCGCCATTTTCAAAGAAGTGATCGATTGAACCTTCTTCACAATGCGCAGGAACCAGCGACTCAACGCGAACCTGATCCGGCTCGATGTCATAACCCGCTTCACGCGCCAGAATCACCAGCTTGCGCATTACATCTTTACCCGACAGGTCGACACGCGGATCGGGCTCCGTCAGCCCCTGCTGCCAGGCCTGATCCACCAGATCGGTAAACGGCACGGATCCATCAAACTGCAGGAATAGCCAGGACAGCGTACCGGAGAAGATCCCACTGATTGACAGGATGGTGTCGCCGCTGTCGATCAGATCGCGCACGGTGTGGTTGATCGGCAACCCTGCCCCCACGGTTGCATTGTACAGCCAGTGACGCCCGGTCTTATCAAACGCGTCGTGGATCTGGCGATACTTATTGCTGGTGCTCGCTCCGGCCAGTTTGTTAGCGCTGATGACGTGGAAACCGTGACTGGCGAAGTCGAGATATTGATCGGCCAGTTGTTCGCTTGCGGTCACATCCAGCACCACCAGATCGTCATAGGGGTGCGCGCGCATCCACAGGAACAGCGACTCTTCATCCTGTTCAATGGCTTCATCGTTGAAAAACGCCAGCGCCCGGCTGGCGTCCAGTCCTTCGTAGTTCAGCAGGCTGCGACGGCTATCGACCACCCCTGCCAGCACAAATTCAAAACCGGTACGCGCCGAGAGCGTGCTCTGCTCGCGGGCAAACAGTTCCAGCCAACGGGAACCAATATTGCCCTTACCGAAGAGCACCAGGCCGATGCGTTTTTCTGCGCGGAAAATGGACTGGTGAAGACCCTGAATCAGGCTCTCCGTCGGGCCGGTACGCAGCACGGCGACCAGGCTGATGCCCTCTTCCGACTGCCAGGTAAATTCCACCGGCTGTCCTTTCAACTGCTGCCAGAAGCGATGGCAGTGCAGCGGGTTACGGGTGACACCCGCGCCCACCATCGCCACCAGCGCCAACCCCTGACGTAAACGCAGTTCACCTGGTAAACCCGCTTCATCGAGGATTCGCAGGGCGCTGTCGGCTACTTCCGAGGTGTAGCAAAACTGCAGCAGATGACGATCGGTATGGACACCAACGGCCAGCGGACGCACCTGCGCACGCTTGAGAACCTGGTCGATATCTTTATGCGCCTGCTTAAAGTCCTGGCTGGCAGGAACCTGAAATTCAATCAGGCAAACGTCATCATGGCTGGTCACGATACGCGCGCCAGTACCTGAAGCCAGGACGCGCTCAATGCGCGTGGAACCTTGATCCGGCGTGTAGCTACAGCGCAACTGGAGATCGATATCGCTCCCGGAAACCGGCTGCAGCGTACGGGCGTGCAGAACCGGTGCTGCCAGACGCGCCAGCTCGCTGGCTTCATCCAGACGCAACAGCGGCAACAGGCAGGCGTCTTTAACTTTACGCGGATCGGCGCTGTATACCCCGGCGACATCGCTCCAGATGGTGACACGGGAAACCCCTGCCAACGCGCCAATCTGCGTGGCGGAATAGTCGGAACCGTTACGGCCCAGCAGCACCGTATCGCCCGCATTACTGCGGCTGATAAAACCGGTCACCACCAGACGTTTTTGCGGGTGCTGGATCAGCAGTTGTTGCAATAACGGATAAGAAAGCCCTTCATCCACCTGCGGTTGCGCGGCGCGCTCGGCGCGTAAGAACTCGCGCGCATCCAGCCAGGCCGATTCCATACCCTGCTGATTAAGCACCGCAGACATCAAGCGTGCTGACCACACTTCACCGTGCCCCACAACCTCCGCATATACGGCGTCATTCACACCGCTGTCCAGCAGATTTGCCAGACGCTCCAGATCGCTAATAAACAGGCTGGTTAATGCCTCCGCCACGTCGGCGGGAAGCAGGCCGCTAATCAGCTCACACTGATAGCGACGCAGGGCCTGTTGCACCTGATGCGCAGAGAGGCGATCGGTCTGACTTAATTTCAGCCAACTGATCAGTTGGTTGGTCGTACTGCCCGCGGCGGAAACCACCATCATGTCATCAGGCTGTGAGTATTCCGCCATGATGCCCGCGACGCGCAGATAACATTTCACGTCAGCCAGACTACTACCACCAAATTTGTGCAGTTGACGACCCTTCGCCCCTGCCTGCGCAATCACACTCATGTTTACCCCTTGTTTGCAGCCCGGAAGCCATTTTCCAGGTCGGCAATTAAATCTTCGCCATCTTCAATACCGGTAGAGATACGTAGCAGCGTCTCGGAGATCCCGGCGGCGGCACGCGCTTCTGGCGCCATGCCGGCATGCGTCATTGTTGCCGCGTGAGAGATCAGGCTTTCCACTCCCCCTAAGGATTCCGCCAGCGTAAACAACGACAGCCCGCTCAGGAAACGACGTAGCGTCTGCTCATCGCCATCCAGTTCAAAACTCAACATTGCGCCAAAGCCTTTCTGCTGACGCGCGGCAATGTCATGCCCCTGATTTTCCGGCAGCGACGGGTGATAGAGCTTTTTCACCAGCGGCTGGGTTTGCAGATAATCGACGATCGCCTGCGCATTGCGTTGCGCGACTTCCATGCGCGGCGACAGCGTACGCAACCCGCGCAGCAGCAGGTAACTGTCAAACGCGCTGCCGGTCACGCCGATATTATTCGCCCACCATGCCAGTTCGGTGACGATTTCCGGATCTTTGGCTATCACCACGCCTGCGACCACATCAGAGTGGCCATTCAGATATTTCGTGCATGAATGCAACACCAGATCGGCGCCCAATGCCAGCGGATTTTGCAGTGCCGGGCTTAAAAAAGTGTTGTCGACAACGCTGACGGCTCCTGCGTCACGCGCCAGTTGGCAGATTTTCGCAATATCCACCACGCGTAACAGCGGATTACTCGGACTTTCAACCAGCACCAGTTTGGGTTTTTCTGCCAGCGCAGCCTGCAATGCCTGCTCATCGCCTTGATCGACAAACCGTACGCGATAGCATCCGCGCTTCGCCAGACTGTCAAACAGGCGGTAGCTGCCGCCGTAGCAGTCATGCGGTGCCACCAGCAGATCGCCAGGCTTCAGGAACACGGTCGTCACCAGATGAATCGCCGACATGCCGGTATTGGTCATCACCGCACCCGCACCGCCTTCCAGTTCGGCCAGCGCACGCTGAACCACATCGCGCGTAGGATTGCCGCGACGGGAGTAGTCATGGGCACGAGGCTCATTAAATCCGGTAAAATTATAAGTGCTGGAAAGGTAAATCGGCGGAACGACGCAACCGTACTGTTCGTCGTCATTTAACCCGCTACGCACTGCGATGGTGGCCTGTTTACGCGTCATGTTAGGGTGTTCCTGAGCTGAGTCGATGAAAAGTCAGGTCCCAGAGTAAACAGGTTAACAATAGACGTCAATACATCTGGACATCTAAACTTCTTTGCGTATAGATTGAGCAAACTGGAAATAGCCGTTAAAATTATCTGCATTAGCGCACAACTACAGGCGCTTTATCAGTGTCACAGTATCGCCTGTACGGTAAACTATGCGGAATTACGGCGAGTAGCCACACAAATAGTGCGGCTTTGCCTCATATTAATGACAAAGAGGATTAAGTATCTCATGGCTGAATGGAGCGGCGAATATATCAGCCCATACGCTGAGCACGGTAAGAAGAGTGAGCAAGTAAAAAAAATTACGGTTTCCATTCCTCTGAAGGTGTTAAAAATCCTCACCGATGAACGCACGCGTCGTCAGGTGAACAACCTGCGCCACGCCACCAACAGCGAGTTGCTGTGTGAAGCGTTTCTGCATGCCTTTACCGGGCAACCCCTGCCGAACGATGCAGACCTGCGTAAAGAGCGCAGTGATGAAATCCCGGAAGCGGCGAAAGAGATCATGCGTGAACTGGGGATCGACCCGGAGACGTGGGAATATTGATTTGCAAAAAAGAGCGGCGCGGGCTTCCTGGCCGCTCTTTTTAATTGTGTAACAAAGACGTTATGCCATGAATCGAGGCTTACTGGTTTTCAGTCTGCTGATTGCGACGCCTGTTTTTGCCTGGGAACCGCAAACCGGCGACATCATCTTTCAAACGTCCTTATCCTCCCAGAGCCAGGCGATTCAACTGGCAACGCATTCTGACTATAGCCATACCGGCATGATCGTTATCCGCGAGAAAAAAGCGTATGTCTTTGAAGCCGCCGGCCCGGTGGTTTATACCCCACTGCAAAAGTGGATAAAACACGGTAAAGACGGAAAATACATCGTACGTCGCGTTGATGGCGGACTCTCGGCGCAGCAGCAGCAAAAGCTCGCGCACACCGCAAAGCAATATCTCGGTAAACCATATGATCTGGCCTTTTCCTGGAGTGACGAGCGTCAGTACTGCTCCGAAGTGGTGTGGAAGGTGTATGACCATGCGCTCGGAATGAAAATGGGTAAGCTGCAAAAGCTAAAGGATTTCGATCTCAGCCACCCGGCGGTGCAAGCCAAAATGAAAGAGCGCTACGGTAAAAATATCCCGCTGAATGAAACGGTTATTTCCCCGCAGGCGCTTTTTGACGCGCCGCAACTGGCAACAGTCGGGAAGGCGAGGCCGCTGCTTTGGTGGTGAAGCAACAAAGGCAGAGGTTTTCCCCTGCCTTTCAGACGCATAATCCCGTTATCTTTATAAAGTACTCACGGGTTATTTGCTAATCCCATTAAATTTATTCAGTGTTGCTTCCATTTTGAGCGTTTCTTTACGGTTCAGTGGATAGAAATAAATCAGCATCACGGCGGCTAAAAACAGGCATAAAGCCGGTATGAGATTTGCCATCGTGTAAATATTTTCCTGCACGACGCTGGTTTGCACAGCCCCACCCGTTGACGAGGATTGATAGCCGATAAGCGCCAGCATAAAACCCCCAATGGCTCCCGCACATGCCTGACCCACTTTGCGAGCAAAGAAGTTCACACCATAAACGGTGCCATCTTCACGATCGCCAGTAACATACTGATGGTAGTCGCAAACATCAGTCATAAATGCCCAAATCATCAGGTTGAATAATCCGGCCCCAAGCGTCGCAAGGAAAAGAAAGACCAGATAGACTTTCGCATCCGTAATGTGGATGAAGTACATCATCAGATACATCACCACTGAAAAGAGCAGTGCGCCTACGCTGGCTTCTTTTTTACCAAACCGCTTCGTAAGCCAGGACGCCGATGGCGCCAGCAGAATCAGGGAACCAAAGGTAAATAAGAGAGCGACAGACATGGCTGCTTTATTGTGGAAATAATCATTAAACAGATAGGTCATATTGGTGCCGGAGAGACCCTGGTTAATAACAATAAGCAGATCAACCACAACCAGCACAATCAACGCCTTATTGCGCAGCAATCCCTTGAGTAAAACAGAGACGGGCATGCTCTCTTTCTTTTCTACGCGCACGCGCTCTGTCGTTAAATGACAGGTCAGTGTTAAAAAGATAAAAGCCAGTATCGAGCAGCCAATCGCAATCCAGAAGAAATGTTGCCCCGAAATAACCATGCTTCCATCAACAAGGGTGGTATACATCAGAATAGGAATAAAAAAACCGGTTGCCCCACCCCCTATCGCCGATCCAACGCTACGGTATGTCGAAAGCGAAACACGATCGTCCGGATTCGAGCTAATCGCGGCTGACATTGCACCATAGGGAATGCTAACGGTCGATAACAACGCTCCATAAATAAAATAGGAACAGCAGATATAGATGATTTTCACCGTTTCAGAAAATTCATGAACAAACGGCAGAAAAAGAACGACCGAAATGATGCAGAAAGGGTATTTCATGCGACGAACCCAGGGATTAAAACGCCCGTAAACGGTCAGTTTAGACGTATCGCATAAGCGCCCTACGGCAACATCCACAAACGCATCAAAGAGTTTTGTTACAAAATAGAGTGACCCGACAATAACCCCGGAAACACCGAGCACATTAGTGTAATAAATCATTAAAAAGCTATTTACCAACCCAAGGATAAAACAATTTCCCAGGTCGCCACACAAGTAACCTATTTTATCTCTAAATCCGAAAGGCCTGATAGCAATGCTGGCATTACTTCTTATAACATTTTCATCACTGGACATTATGTCAACTCCTGGGCACCTTATTCACGCGAAAATTAAAGTCCGCGTAGTTTTTCGTATTGAAAGGCAACTTGATCATGTTTTGTATAGATAAATTTCACGTTAACGGGATTAACAATCAGAAGTTATAGCCCAGACCCACGCGATAACGCGTCTGGCGATCGTCTGTCGTTGTTGTGTTATAACCAGAAGAAACGTTACCCACTTCTACAAAAGGAACCCAGGAACCTAACTTATACGCAACACGGAAGTTATATTCATAATCTTCATTTTTATTGTTATACAAATCTTCACTATCGGCAATTTTATAAATGCCGTTGAGTTCAAACATCCAGTTATTGAGGTTATAACCGAGCCATGCTTCCGGGCGATAGACCATCCGGTCATCTTTGCCGTCAGCATTTCTACGCATATATTCCTGACGGTAGCGGAATGCAGTCCACCAGTTATCATTGATATTATACTGTACGCGTAGATAAGGCTTATAGATCGCTATGTTATCACCCGTTTCAACGGCGATGCCCGGCTGCCAGATGAGTCCCTGCCAGGTAAATTGATAGCTTGCGGTATATTCGTTGCCATTGCTTTCCATATTGTTCCACGCATCATTCGATTGCGCATTATCAGAACGGGAGATAGCTTCTACTGCCACACCAAAACCAGTCGCAAAACGGTGAGACATATAAACACGGTCATAGTTACGTCCATCATCATAATATTCATGACGATAATCTACGTAGCCAGCATGAGCAGCCCCAGATAATAATGGAATAAGTAACAATGCATATCCACGCTTCATAGCAATCCCTCTCAATAAAAAACGCCCACAACGGTCTGACCTTATCAACATCACTACGATAAAGCGCAATGATGAAAATAAAGATAAAATAGATTTATATTACGTAACGAAGTTTATTTAAGTGGGAAAGTGAAAACCTTTTAAATTTTGCCAGCAAATACAAATTGTGGCAAAAAAGGGAAGATAAGCGAGACAGACGTCACCAACTAAAACAATTTACCGATAAATTAAAACGCCATTTCAAGATAGTATTATATTATTTATTCAAGACATCAATAATTAAGATGAAAAAGATAAATTTCAGATACAAAAAAAGCGCCAGAAGGCGCTTTTTTTTGACAGCAGAAACTTATTTGCTGCCCGGGATGTTGAAACGCTTGTTGAAGCGGTCAACACGGCCACCGGTTGCAACGTCACGCTGTTTGCCAGTGTAGAACGGGTGGCATTTACCGCACACGTCCAGGTTCAGATCGTGACCAACGGTAGAGCGAATTTTCATGACGTTACCGCAAGAACAGGTAGCAGTAATTTCTTCGTATTTCGGGTGAATATCTTTTTTCATGGGGAAACCTCAGTTTAAGGCCGCGTCGCTCTTCCAGCCCTAACGCCAGACACCACGCGATGTTGATAGTATAGTTTTGACACAAGTAATTTGCATCAAAGGCGGCGAATCATACAGAAATTAGCCCGCTCATGCAAACTGATTCGCTCGTCACCCACGACTAATGTGTATACTAACCGGCCAGATTTCAAGTCAGGATGATTTATGCCCGTAGCGCACGTTGCCTTACCCGTTCCGCTCCCTCGCACCTTTGACTATCTTCTGCCGGAAGGTATGAACGTCAAAGCGGGGTGTCGCGTGCGCGTACCGTTTGGCAAACAGCAGGAGCGCGTTGGGATCGTGGTCTCCGTCAGCGACAAAAGCGAGCTGCCGCGGAATGAACTGAAAGCGATCGTTGATGTGCTGGATGGTGAGCCGCTCTTTTCGACCTCCGTCTGGCGTCTGCTGATCTGGGCGGCGGATTATTACCATCATCCCATTGGCGATGTGCTGTTCCATGCCCTGCCCATTCTGCTGCGTCAGGGGAAACCTGCTACCAACGCGCCAATGTGGTACTGGTTTGCCACCGAAGAGGGCCAGGCTGTTGATCTCAATAGCCTGAAACGCTCCCCCAAACAGCAGCAGGCGCTGGCCGCATTGCGACAGGGAAAAATCTGGCGCGATCAAGTCGCCGATCTCGAATTCAACGATGCTGCGCTTCAGGCACTGCGTAAAAAAGGCTTGTGCGAGCTGGCAAGCGAAACCCCCGGTTTTAGCGACTGGCGCACGCACTACGCGGTCTGTGGCGAACGTTTGCGACTGAACACCGAACAGGCCACCGCCGTTGGCGCAATTCACAGTGCGTCAGACAGTTTCTCCGCCTGGCTGCTGGCCGGGGTAACGGGATCAGGTAAAACCGAAGTTTATCTGAGCGTACTGGAAAACGTTCTGGCACAGGGTAAGCAGGCGCTGGTAATGGTGCCGGAAATTGGTCTTACGCCGCAAACCATCGCCCGTTTTCGCGAACGTTTCAACGCACCGGTGGAAGTGCTGCATTCCGGTCTCAATGACAGCGAACGCCTTTCTGCCTGGTTGAAGGCCAAAAACGGCGAAGCGGCAATCGTCATTGGCACACGCTCCTCCTTATTTACGCCGTTTAAAAATCTCGGCGTGATCGTGATCGATGAAGAACACGACAGTTCCTATAAACAGCAGGAAGGCTGGCGCTATCATGCCCGCGATCTGGCGGTCTGGCGCGCCCATAGCGAACGCATTCCGATAATCCTCGGTTCGGCAACTCCGGCACTGGAAACGCTGGGCAACGTGCGGCAGAAAAAATACCGTATGCTGCGCCTGACGCGCCGCGCCGGAAACGCGCGCCCCGCGATTCAGCACGTGTTGGATTTAAAAGGTCAGCAGGTGCAGGCCGGTCTGGCGCCAGCGCTGATCGCCCGTATGCGCCAGCATTTACAGGCTGACAACCAGGTGATTTTATTTCTCAATCGCCGGGGCTTTGCACCTGCGCTGCTTTGCCACGACTGCGGCTGGATTGCGGAGTGCCCGCGTTGCGATCACTACTACACCCTGCATCAGGCACAGCACCATTTGCGCTGTCATCACTGCGACAGCCAGCGTCCGGTGCCGCGCCAGTGTCCTTCCTGCGGATCGACGCATATGGTCCCGGTCGGGTTAGGAACCGAGCAGCTTGAACAGGCGCTGGCCCCCTTCTTTCCCGGCGTGCCCATTTCCCGCATTGACCGGGATACTACCAGCCGCAAAGGATCGCTTGAGCAGCATCTGGCGGAAGTACATCGCGGTGGCGCAAGGATCCTGATCGGCACCCAAATGCTGGCAAAAGGCCACCACTTCCCTGACGTGACGCTGGTTGCGCTGCTGGACGTGGACGGTGCGCTGTTCTCGGCGGACTTCCGCTCAGCGGAACGCTTTGCTCAACTTTATACGCAGGTTTCCGGGCGTGCAGGACGCGCAGGCAAACAAGGGGAAGTGGTTTTGCAAACCCACCATCCGGAACATCCGCTGCTGCAAACCCTGCTACATAAAGGCTATGACGCATTTGCTGAACAGGCGCTGGCGGAACGACAGACCCTGCAACTGCCGCCGTGGACCAGTCACGTCATCATACGTGCGGAAGATCATAATAATCAGCAGGCGCCGCTGTTTTTGCAGCAACTGCGTAATCTGATTCACGCCAGTCCCCTGGCTGACGATAAGCTCTGGATTTTAGGCCCGGTACCGGCGCTGGCGCCGAAGCGCGGCGGACGTTATCGCTGGCAAATTTTATTGCAACATCCATCGCGGATTCGTTTGCAGCATATCGTGAGTGGCACGCTGGCACTCATCAATACGTTACCGGAATCGCGCAAGGTGAAATGGGTGCTGGATGTCGATCCCATTGAGGGATAACGCCCTCAGATGCGAGGCGGATCGTAAAATTCAACATCCGTCACACTTTTTATGAAAATTCTGTAACCGTTTCCATTCGCTATCTGATAAAAATGTTTTTGATGTGAATTCAACAGGGATTGTGCTGCGCCGGATTACCCTGGCGAGGAGAAAGAGTGAAACCGAATAAGCAGACCGCTGCCGCTACAATGAAAGATGTTGCCATGAAGGCGAAAGTCTCAACGGCAACGGTGTCCCGCGCGCTAATGAACCCCGATAAAGTCTCTCAGTCCACCCGCAACCGGGTGGAACAGGCAGCTGTAGAAGTGGGGTATTTACCGCAGGCGACGGGACGCAACGTTAAACGTAATGAATCGCGAACGATTCTGGTGATTGTCCCGGATATTTGCGATCCCTTTTTTAGCGAATTGATCCGTGGGATCGAGGTCACCGCCGCCAGTCACGGTTATCTGGTGCTGATCGGCGATTGCGCACACCAGAACCAGCAGGAAAAAACCTTCGTCAATCTGATCATCACCAAGCAAATTGATGGCATGTTGCTGTTGGGCTCGCGTCTGCCGTTTGACGCCAGTATTGAAGAGCAGCGCAATCTGCCGCCGATGGTGATGGCGAACGAGTTTGCGCCGGAACTGGAGTTACCCACCGTCCATATCGATAACCTGACCGCGGCCTTCAATGCCGTGAACTACCTGCATGAACTGGGGCATCAGCGCATTGGCTGCATTGCCGGACCGGAAGAGATGCCGTTGTGTCATTACCGCTTGCAAGGTTACGTGCAGGCGCTGCGTCGTTGCGGTGTGACGGTGGATCCGCACTACATCGCTCGCGGGGATTTCACTTTCGAAGCTGGCGGCAATGCGCTCAGGCAGCTATTTGAATTGCCGCAACCGCCGACAGCGGTATTTTGTCATAGTGATGTCATGGCGCTCGGCGCCCTCTCCTGGGCCAAGCGTCAGGGCATCAAAGTCCCGGATGACCTGTCGATTATTGGTTTCGACAATATCGCCCTGGCGGAATTTTGCGATCCGCCGCTGACCACCGTTGCGCAACCACGCTTCGAAATTGGTCGTGAAGCGATGCTGTTGTTGCTGGATCAAATCCATGGACAAAATGTCAACAGCGGCTCGCGTTTGATGGACTGTGAACTGATCCTTCGCGGTACCACGCGCGCCTTAACGTAAACCTTTCAGACACCGTGTCTGGTCAAAGGCCCGCCGCTTAAGTAACATGGCGGGCTGACGAACAAATCAATACAGCGAAACGATAGTGGCACAACGAGATTATGTACGTCGCGGCCAACCGGCACCTTCGCGGCGCAAAAAGAGCACCTCACGGAAAAAGCAACGCAACACGTCTGCGGTATCGCCCGCAATGGTCGCCATTGCCGCCGCCGTCCTTGTGGCCTTTATCGGTGGTCTGTACTTCATCACGCATCATAAGAAAGAAGAATCCGAAACGTTGCAGGGTCAGAAAGTGACTGGCAACGGGTTGCCGCCTAAGCCGGAAGAGCGCTGGCGCTATATTAAAGAGCTGGAAAGCCGTCAGCCGGGCGTCCGCGCACCGACAGAACCGTCTGCAGGCGGTGAAGTGATGAAACCGGATCAACTGACCAACGAACAGCGCCAGTTGCTTGCGCAAATGCAGGCCGACATGCGTCAGCAGCCAACGCAACTCAACGAAGTGCCGTGGAACGAACAAACGCCGGCGCAGCGTCAGCAAACGTTGCAGCGCCAGGCTCAGCAACGTCAGGTTGAGCAGCAGTGGAACAATACGCAGCCAGTTCAACAGCCGCGTACGCAACCACAGACACAAACGCGCACGGCGCAAACGGCACCGGTACAGCAACCCTCGAAGCCTGCCACGCAGTCGCAGAAACCCGCCGCGACGTCACAGCCGTATCAGGATCTTCTACAAACCCCAGCGCACACAACGGCATCTCAGCCGAAAACGCAGCCAGCCGCTCCGGTTGAGCGTGTGCCAGAGGCACCGAAGCCGACAGCGGAGAAGAAAGACGAACGTCGCTGGATGGTACAGTGCGGCTCGTTTAAAGGCGCAGAGCAGGCAGAAACCGTGCGTGCACAGTTGGCTTTCGAAGGCTTTGACTCCAAAATCACCACCAACAATGGCTGGAATCGCGTGGTCATCGGGCCGGTGAAAGGCAAAGAGAATGCCGACAGCACCATTAGCCGTCTGAAGATGGCAGGTCACACAAACTGTATTCGACTCGCCTCCGGGGGTTGAAACCCCCAAAATCCCCCCCATCTATACTTGCATTACGCCCCGTACACCGTGCGGGGCTTGTATTCTGTATTTGTAACCAAGGGGTCTGCTCGTGACAACAATAGTAAGCGTACGCCGTAACGGCCATGTGGTTATCGCCGGTGATGGTCAGGCCACACTGGGTAACACCGTAATGAAAGGCAACGTGAAAAAAGTACGCCGTCTGTACAACGACAAAGTCATTGCTGGCTTTGCAGGCGGTACCGCGGATGCGTTCACGCTGTTTGAACTGTTTGAGCGCAAGCTGGAAATGCATCAGGGACATCTGGTCAAAGCCGCCGTTGAGCTGGCGAAAGACTGGCGTACCGATCGCATGCTGCGCAAACTTGAAGCGCTGTTGGCGGTCGCGGATGAAACCGCCTCCCTCATCATCACCGGTAACGGTGACGTCGTGCAGCCGGAAAACGATCTGATAGCTATCGGCTCCGGTGGTCCCTACGCCCAGGCTGCGGCACGTGCTCTGCTGGAAAACACCGAGCTCGGCGCTCGCGACATTGCTGAAAAAGCGTTGGATATTGCAGGTGATATCTGCATTTACACCAACCATTTCCATACCATTGAAGAATTACCGTCTAAAGCGTAAGGATCTCCCATGTCTGAAATGACCCCACGCGAAATCGTTAGCGAACTGAACAAGCACATCATCGGCCAGGATAACGCCAAGCGTTCCGTGGCGATTGCACTGCGTAACCGCTGGCGCCGCATGCAGCTCGACGAAGAGCTGCGCCATGAAGTCACACCGAAAAATATCCTGATGATCGGCCCAACCGGTGTCGGTAAAACTGAAATCGCCCGTCGTCTTGCCAAACTGGCCAATGCGCCGTTCATCAAAGTGGAAGCGACAAAATTCACCGAAGTGGGTTATGTCGGTAAAGAAGTCGACTCTATCATTCGCGATCTGACCGATGCCGCCATCAAAATGGTTCGCGTCCAGGCGATCGAGAAAAACCGCTATCGTGCAGAAGAGATGGCAGAAGAGCGTATTCTTGATGTGCTGATCCCGCCGGCCAAAAATAACTGGGGCCAGGCGGAACAGCAGTCTGAACCTTCTGCGGCGCGTCAGGCGTTCCGTAAAAAACTGCGCGAAGGCCAGCTCGATGATAAAGAAATCGAGATCGATCTTGCCGCTGCACCGATGGGCGTGGAAATCATGGCGCCTCCGGGAATGGAAGAAATGACCAGCCAGCTGCAGTCCATGTTCCAGAACCTGGGCGGACAGAAGCAGAAAGCGCGTAAGCTGAAAATCAAAGATGCGATGAAGCTGCTGATTGAAGAAGAAGCCGCCAAACTGGTGAATCCGGAAGAGCTGAAACAGGAAGCTATCGATGCGGTTGAGCAGCACGGGATCGTGTTTATCGACGAGATCGACAAAATCTGTAAGCGCGGCGAATCCTCTGGCCCTGACGTGTCTCGTGAAGGCGTACAGCGCGACCTGCTGCCGCTGGTTGAAGGCTGCACCGTCTCCACCAAGCACGGTATGGTCAAAACCGACCATATTCTGTTTATCGCCTCTGGGGCATTCCAGGTGGCGAAGCCGTCTGACCTGATCCCGGAACTGCAGGGTCGTCTGCCGATTCGTGTGGAACTGCAGGCGCTGACCACCAGCGACTTCGAACGCATTCTGACGGAGCCTAATGCCTCTGTCACCGTGCAGTACAAAGCACTGATGGCGACCGAAGGCGTCAACATTGAGTTTACGGAATCCGGTATCAAGAAAATTGCTGAAGCGGCATGGCAGGTTAACGAGACCACCGAAAACATCGGTGCCCGTCGTCTGCACACGGTTCTGGAGCGCCTGATGGAAGATATTTCCTATGATGCGAGCGATTTGAACGGTCAAAGCATAACAATTGATGCGGATTATGTGAGCAAACATCTGGATGCGCTGGTCGCAGATGAAGATCTGAGCCGTTTTATCCTATAATCGCGTTCACTGCATTTTCATCACTGTTGATGGGGCTGAAAGGCCCCATTTTTATTGGCGCTAAATATGACTGAACAACAACAAATTAGCCGCTCCCAGGCCTGGCTGGAAAGTTTACGACCCAAGACCCTACCGCTCGCCTTCGCGGCGATCATCGTCGGTACGGCCCTGGCATGGTGGCAGGGATACTTTGATCCGCTGGTCGCCCTGCTGGCACTCATTACCGCAGGGCTTCTGCAAATCCTGTCAAATCTCGCCAACGATTATGGCGATGCCGTTAAGGGCAGCGACAAGCCGGACCGCATCGGACCACTGCGTGGGATGCAGAAAGGGGTGATCACCCAACAGGAGATGAAGCGCGCACTGATCATCACCGTCGTACTCATTTGTTTGTCCGGTCTGTCGCTGGTTGCCGTGGCGTGCCGCACGCCGGCGGATTTTGTCGGTTTCCTGGTGCTTGGCGTGTTGTCGATCATTGCCGCCATCACCTATACCGTAGGCAATCGTCCCTATGGCTACATCGGCCTGGGCGATATTTCCGTGCTGGTCTTCTTTGGCTGGCTAAGCGTGATGGGCAGCTGGTATCTGCAGGCGCATACGCTGATCCCGGCGCTAATCCTTCCGGCAACCGCCTGTGGTCTGCTTGCCACCGCCGTGCTTAATATCAATAACCTGCGCGATATCAACAGCGACCGGGAAAACGGCAAGAATACGTTGGTCGTCCGCCTCGGTGCCATGAATGCCCGTCGTTACCATGCCTGTCTGCTGATGGGGACGCTGGTTTGCCTGGCGCTGTTTAACCTGCTTTCACTGCAAAGCCCGTGGGGTTGGCTGTTCCTGCTGGCCGCGCCGGTACTGGTAAAACAGGCGCGTTACGTGATGCGCCAAATGGAACCGGCGGCGATGCGTCCAATGCTCGAACGTACGGTAAAAGCAGCGTTGCTGACTAACCTACTGTTTGTCGTCGGGATTTTCTTAAGCCAGTGGGCAAGATAACTGACAAATATCAATTAACAATTGATGATTTTGCCAACAGTACACATAGCGCGATATACTAAAAATTCTCGCAGCAACTGAACGTTAAGCCTATGAAATACGATACTTCCGAGCTTTGTGACATCTATCAAGAAGATGTCAACGTCGTGGAACCACTGTTCTCTAACTTTGGAGGACGGTCGTCGTTTGGCGGACAAATCGTCACGGTGAAATGTTTCGAGGACAACGGGTTGCTGTACGATCTGCTCGAACAAAATGGCCGTGGTCGCATTCTGCTGGTCGACGGCGGCGGTTCTGTCCGTCGTGCGCTGGTTGACGCCGAACTGGCGCGTCTGGCTGTACAAAATGAATGGGAAGGTCTGGTCATCTACGGCGCGGTGCGTCAGGTAGACGATCTGGAAGAGCTGGACATCGGCATTCAGGCGATTGCCGCGATTCCGGTAGGTGCATCAGGTGAAGGGATTGGGGAAAGCGATGTCCGCGTCAATTTCGGCGGCGTGACCTTCTTCTCCGGCGATCATCTGTACGCCGACAATACGGGAATCATCCTCTCCGAAGACCCGCTCGATATCGAGTAAAGAAAATACCGCAATTCGGTGTAATGCCAGTCGGTTAAACAACTGACTGGCAATTTACTTCGATTCTGGAAATCTCCAGATCCTCTTTTTTGTCACTTCACCCTTTCGATTCCCCCATTCAGCGCATTGACGAAGAAAAAACTCTCTCTATACCTAATGATGAATCTCATCACTCTCGTCACGGGGTCATCATGCATATCGATCTGACAGGTAAAAAAGCGCTGGTCACCGGAGCCAGTCGTGGATTAGGGCGCGCTATTGCACTGTCGCTGGCGAAAGCCGGTGCGGATGTTGTTATAACCTATGAAAAATCTGCGGAGAAAGCCCAGGCCGTTGCCAATGAAATTACAGCACTCGGCCGCCATGGCGAGGCTATTCAGGCAAACAGTGCAAACGCTCAGGCTATTCAGAACGCCGTAAATCACACGATACAGTCACTAGGAGGATTAGATATTCTGGTCAACAACGCAGGGATCGCACGCGGTGGCCCGCTGGAGTCGCTGTCACTGGAAGACATCGACGCGTTGATTAACGTGAATATCCGTGGCGTGGTGGTAGCCATACAGGCCGCGTTGCCACATCTCCCTGCAGGTGGGCGGATTATCAATATTGGCAGTTGCCTTGCCAACCGTGTCGCCCAGCCGGGGATTGCTGTCTACGCGATGACTAAATCAGCGCTCAACTCGCTAACCCGTGGTCTGGCTCGCGATCTCGGCCCTCGGGGTATCACCGTCAACCTTGTCCATCCAGGCCCAACGGACAGTGATATGAACCCAGCAGATGGCGAACAGGCGGACTCCCAACGACAGCTTATTGCGACAGGGCATTACGGTACACCGGAGGATGTTGCAGCGGCGGTGACGTTTCTGGCAAGCCCAGCGGCTGGGCAGATTTCCGGCACTGGTCTGGACGTGGATGGGGGTTTGAATGCCTGAAACTAACGTTGTATCGCGGTAAGGCTATGATATTGCCGGATGACGGCTTGCGCCTTATCCGGCCTACATGACTTACCGCAATCCTCTAAAGATTTCGCGTTATGGCAAGGCGGCAAGCGAATGAATCCCCAGGAACATAGATGACTATGTGACTGGGGTGAATACGTGCAGCCAACGCCGCCATCACGTGAAATATGACGAGGATTAGACTTCTTCCATGCGGCCCAGCAATGCCTGCAGACGATCCTGCCAGCCATTCTGCTGTTCTCTCAGAGACTGATTTTCGCGCTCAAGCTCTTCGCGGCCGTGCTGTGCAGATTGCACTTCCTGCACCAGCGAGTTGTTCTTCTCTTTCAGCTCTTCAATTTCCATCTGCAACAAGGTGATGGTATCAATCGCCTGCTGTACTTTTGCTTCCAGTTTCTCAAACACTTCTAAAGACATGGTCATACTCTCCTGAATTGCAAGGCGACGCTTCACGTGAACGCGCACAATATATAGTGCCGATTGTATGAAGCCCCGCCCTCCCTGTCCAGCGGCATCCCGCGCTGATTGCGGTTTGCAACACTTTTCAGTCGACTCTTACAGACAATAACCACCTAACTCTTAAGTGTTAATGCTTTGGTTAATGAAATGATTCAGCTCACACTGTTTTTGTATAACAAAACGCGCTTCATGGCGCGAAAACGCTCATTTTATTGACGCAGCACACACATTTTAAGTTCGATATTTCTCGTTTGTGCTCGTTAACGATAAATTAACAGTGTACCTACAGGGCATCGCGGACGTCAGTGACCTCCTCGCATACAATAAACATTAAACTCTTCAGGATCCGATTATGAGTCAAACATCAACCTTGAAAGGCCAGTGCATTGCTGAATTCCTCGGTACCGGGTTGTTGATTTTCTTCGGTGTGGGGTGTGTCGCTGCGCTTAAAGTCGCGGGTGCGTCTTTTGGGCAGTGGGAAATCAGCGTCATCTGGGGACTGGGGGTAGCCATGGCTATTTACCTGACCGCAGGTGTGTCTGGCGCACATCTCAACCCGGCAGTCACGATTGCATTGTGGCTGTTTGCGTGTTTCGACAAGCGCAAAGTTGTTCCTTTTATCCTTTCTCAATTTGCCGGTGCCTTTTGCGCAGCGGCGTTAGTTTACGGGCTTTACTACAATCTTTTCGCCGACTTCGAACAAACGCACCACATTGTACGTGGCAGCATTGAGAGTGTTGATCTGGCCGGCACTTTCTCAACGTATCCCAATCCACATATCAATTTTGTGCAGGCCTTCGCGGTTGAAATGGTGATTACCGCTATCCTGATGGGGCTTATCCTGGCGCTGACTGATGACGGTAACGGTGTACCGCGTGGCCCGCTGGCGCCTTTGTTGATTGGTTTACTGATTGCGGTTATCGGCGCATCCATGGGCCCACTGACCGGGTTTGCGATGAACCCGGCACGTGACATCGGTCCAAAAGCGTTCGCCTGGCTCGCGGGCTGGGGTAACGTAGCCTTCACCGGTGGCAAAGATATTCCTTACTTCCTGGTGCCGCTGTTTGGCCCCATCGTTGGCGCTATTTTGGGCGCTTTCGCCTATCGCAAGCTGATCGGTCGCCATTTGCCGTGCGATACCTGTGCCGTGGAAGAGAAGGAAACCACGACCACTTCACAACAAAAAGCTTCGCTGTAATGTGACTACGGGACAAATAATTATGACTGAGAAAAAGTATATCGTTGCGCTCGACCAGGGAACCACCAGCTCCCGCGCCGTCGTGATGGATCATGATGCCAATATTGTGAGCGTTTCACAGCGCGAATTTGAGCAGATCTACCCGAAAGCAGGCTGGGTAGAACACGACCCAATGGAAATCTGGGCAACACAGAGCTCTACTCTGGTGGAAGTGCTGGCCAAAGCGGACATCAGTTCCGATCAGATTGCAGCTATCGGGATTACTAACCAGCGTGAAACCACCATCGTCTGGGAACGTGAAACCGGTAAACCTATCTATAACGCGATTGTCTGGCAGTGTCGTCGTACCGCGGACATCTGCGAACGCCTGAAGCGCGATGGCATGGAAGAATACATCCGCAATAACACCGGTCTGGTCATTGACCCGTATTTTTCCGGCACCAAAGTGAAGTGGATCCTCGACCACGTCGAAGGCTCCCGTGAGCGCGCACGTCGCGGCGAACTGTTGTTCGGTACCGTTGATACCTGGCTTATCTGGAAAATGACCCAGGGACGCGTACACGTGACGGATTACACCAACGCCTCACGTACTATGCTGTTCAACATCCACACGCTGGACTGGGACGACAAAATGCTGGATGCACTGGATATTCCGCGCGCCATGCTGCCGGAAGTGCGTCGTTCTTCCGAAGTCTACGGTCAAACCAACATCGGCGGTAAAGGCGGCACGCGTATTCCGATCTCCGGCATCGCCGGTGACCAGCAGGCTGCGCTATTCGGCCAGTTGTGCGTGAAGGAAGGGATGGCGAAAAACACCTACGGCACTGGCTGCTTTATGCTGATGAACACCGGCGAGAAAGCGGTGAAGTCCGAGAACGGCCTGCTGACTACCATCGCCTGTGGCCCGACCGGAGAAGTGAACTACGCGCTGGAAGGCGCAGTGTTTATGGCGGGTGCCTCCATTCAGTGGCTACGTGATGAAATGAAGCTCATCAGCGACGCCTTCGATTCCGAGTATTTCGCGACCAAAGTGAAGGATACCAACGGCGTGTACGTGGTACCGGCCTTTACCGGTCTGGGCGCGCCTTACTGGGATCCGTATGCGCGCGGTGCGATCTTCGGTTTAACCCGTGGTGTGAACTCCAACCACATCATTCGCGCAACGCTGGAATCGATTGCCTACCAGACTCGCGACGTGCTGGAAGCGATGCAGGCAGACTCCGGTATTCGCCTGCACGCCCTGCGCGTGGACGGTGGCGCAGTTGCCAACAACTTCCTGATGCAGTTCCAGTCCGACATTCTTGGCACGCGCGTTGAGCGTCCGGAAGTGCGTGAAGTGACAGCGCTGGGCGCGGCCTACCTGGCCGGTCTGGCGGTTGGTTTCTGGCAGAACCTCGATGAGCTGCAGGAAAAAGCGGTTATCGAACGTGAATTCCGCCCAGGCATCGAAACCACCGAACGTAACTACCGTTACAGCGGCTGGAAGAAAGCGGTCAAACGCGCGCTGGCGTGGGAAGATCACGAAGAGTAATCGTGAATTGCCGGATGACGACGCGAACGCGTCTTATCCGGCCTACGGATTGTATTACGTGTGCGGGGGCAACCCCGCATACACATCAATAATTCCCCCTCCTCCCCTGTGCTACACTTCGCGCCAATTCCTTTCTGCTACGAGTTTGCTATGAGACGAGAACTTGCCATCGAATTTTCCCGCGTAACCGAAGCGGCGGCGCTGGCTGGCTACAAATGGTTAGGACGCGGTGACAAAAACACCGCCGACGGCGCTGCGGTCAACGCCATGCGCATTATGCTAAACCAGGTCAACATTGACGGGACCATCGTGATCGGTGAAGGCGAGATCGACGAAGCGCCGATGCTCTACATCGGTGAGAAAGTCGGTACCGGCCGCGGCGATGCGGTAGATATTGCTGTCGACCCCATCGAAGGCACGCGAATGACAGCGATGGGCCAGGCCAACGCGCTGGCCGTTCTGGCCGTCGGTGACAAGGGCTGCTTCCTGAATGCACCGGATATGTACATGGAAAAACTGATCGTTGGCCCAGGCGCGAAAGGCAGCATCGACCTCAATCTGTCGCTGGAGGAGAATCTGCGCAATGTCGCTAACGCGCTGGGCAAACCGCTGAGCGAATTGACGGTGACGATTCTGGCAAAACCCCGCCACGATGACGTTATTGCAGAAATGGCGAGGCTGGGTGTGCGCGTTTTTGCGATTCCCGATGGCGATGTTGCTGCTTCGATCCTGACCTGTATGCCGGACAGCGAGGTGGATGTGCTGTACGGAATTGGCGGTGCGCCAGAAGGCGTAGTATCTGCTGCGGTGATCCGCGCGCTGGACGGCGACATGCAGGGCCGTCTGCTGGCACGTCATGATGTCAAAGGCGACAGCGAAGAGAACCGCCGTATCGGTGAACAGGAGCTGGCGCGCTGTAAGGCCATGGGTATCGAAGCCGGTAAAGCGCTGCGTCTGGATGAGATGGCGCGCAGCGACAACGTCATCTTCTCCGCAACCGGCATCACTAAAGGCGATCTGCTGGAAGGGATTAGTCGTAAAGGTAATATCGCAACCACCGAAACGCTGTTGATCCGCGGTAAATCACGCACCATTCGCCGCATTCAGTCGATTCACTACCTCGATCGTAAAGACCCGGACGTGCAGGCACACATCCTGTAATTGATTTGTTCGTTAGAGCCTTCCAGCCCCGCCGGGCTGGAAATCTTTCTGCCAACAAACGAAGATAAGGGGACGATAACTGAACAGGAGAAAACCATGGCAGATTGGGTAACAGGCAAAGTCACAAAGGTACAGAACTGGACCGATGCCCTGTTTAGTCTGACCGTTCACGCCCCCGTTCATCCCTTCACCGCAGGTCAATTTACCAAGCTCGGTCTTGAGATTGACGGCGAGCGCGTCCAGCGCGCTTACTCGTATGTGAATGCCCCTGACAATCCCGATCTGGAGTTTTACCTGGTCACCGTACCTGACGGTAAACTGAGCCCGCGTCTGGCAGCACTGAAGCCTGGCGATGAGGTGCAGGTGGTGAGCGAAGCCGCTGGTTTCTTTGTGCTGGACGAGGTGCCAGACTGTGACACGCTGTGGATGCTGGCAACCGGCACCGCCATCGGTCCCTATTTATCGATTCTGCAGTTGGGTAAAGATCTCGATCGCTTCAAAAACCTGGTGCTGGTCCATGCCGCGCGCTATGCCGCTGATTTAAGCTACCTGCCGCTGATGCAGGCGCTGCAAACGCGCTACGAAGGCAAGCTACGGATCCAGACGGTGGTAAGCCGTGAGACGGTCGCAGGTTCACTGACCGGTCGCGTTCCGGCGCTGATTGAAAATGGCGAACTGGAAAAAGCGATAGGCTTACCGATGGATAAAGAGACCAGCCATGTGATGCTGTGCGGGAATCCGCAGATGGTTCGCGACACGCAGCAGTTGCTGAAAGAGACCCGCCAGATGACTAAACATTTACGCCGTCGACCGGGCCATATGACCGCAGAACACTACTGGTAAGTATGTTGCCGGACAGGCGGTCTCGCCTTATCCGGCTACGCTTTATCTGAACTTCACATCCTGCGTGTCTTTGCCGTATTTATTTTCGCCCTGGGTGCCGACAAATGCCCCCAAATCGATAATTGTCATGATGAGGATCAGCGTCGGCACAAAGCGTCCGACCACCCATTGCCACATCCCCGGCAGAATGGCCCAGTTGCCGGCTAACAGCATCCAGGCAAGAATAATCAATAACGCCCACAACCCCGAACGCCCACGATCGTGCAGACGTTTCACTGTGACCGCCGCCGTCGGCCAGAGCAGACACACCAGGGCAAAGGGAGCGATCTGATCGGGGAGTAATTTTTGACTCTCGAGCGAAAACAGAACCACCATGCTGATAATCCACAGCGCCATCCAGATCCAGAAATCACGGCGTCCAATACGCCCTTTAAATGAGAATAACCACTGCTGTAGGGTCATGCCTGTTCCTTAAAAATGACTATCTTCGACAGTTTACCCTTTTGACAAGCCAGACGGTTATCGTTTTAATCGTGAACAGTCATAACGAAAGGTAAGATTGATGAAGCCAGGATGTTCACTGTTTTTATTATTGTTTTCTGCGATGTTCTCCAGCCCCCCGGCGCTGGCGGCTGAGCCATTGACGGCCACCACCGCACCGTATTTGCTCGCTGGAGCCCCCACGTTTGATCTTTCCATCAGCCAGTTTCGCGAAAACTTTAATGCGCAAAATCACAAACTTACCTTAAACGAATTCCGGGCGATCGACAGCAGTCGCGACAAAGCCAACCTCACCCGTGCGGCCAGCAAAATTAATGAAAATCTCTATGCCTCAACCGCCCTTGAGCGCGGAACATTGAAGATCAAGAGTATGCAAATAACCTGGCTACCGATTCAGGGGCCGGAACAAAAAGCGGCGAAAACCAAAGCGCTGGAGTATATGGCGGCGGTGATCCGCACCATCGCCCCCTTGCTGACCAAAGAGCAAAGTCAGAAAAAGCTACAGAAGCTACTCACCGCCGGGAAAAACAAGCGCTATTACGCGGAGACCGACGGCGCGATTCGCTATGTTGTCGCAGATAACGGCGAAAAGGGGCTGACCTTCGCAGTTGAACCGATTAAGCTGGCGTTATCTGAAAACCTGGATGGGTCCAATTGATGATAAAAAGCAAAGCCTTTCCGGGGAGTGATCTCTATACTGTTTCACAGACCATGCTGCCCCAAGGGGCGGCCATCTTCCTTAATTCGCTGATAAAGCGTGGAGAATAGAAATGCGACATCCTTTAGTGATGGGTAACTGGAAACTGAATGGCAGCCGCCACATGGTAAACGAACTGATTGCTAACCTGCGTAAAGAGCTGGCTGGCGTCGCAGGTTGTGCGGTAGCGATCGCGCCGCCGGAAATGTACATCGACCTGGCAAAACACGCTGCGGCCGGTAGCCACATCCTTCTGGGCGCACAGAACGTTGACCTGAACCTGTCCGGCGCATTTACCGGTGAAACAAGTGCTGAAATGTTGAAAGACATCGGCGCGCAGTACATCATCATCGGCCACTCTGAGCGTCGTACTTACCACAAAGAGTCTGACGAACTGATCGCGAAAAAATTCGCCGTGCTGAAAGAGCAGGGCCTGACGCCGGTTCTGTGCATCGGTGAAACCGAAGCCGAAAACGAAGCGGGCAAAACGGAAGAAGTGTGCGCACGTCAGATCGACGCCGTTCTGAAAACCCAGAGTGCTGCGGCATTCGAAGGCGTGGTTATCGCTTACGAACCTGTTTGGGCAATCGGCACCGGCAAATCTGCAACCCCAGCGCAGGCACAGGCTGTTCACAAATTCATCCGCGACCACATTGCTAAAGCGGACGCGAAAATTGCTGAACAGGTCATCATCCAGTACGGCGGTTCCGTAAACGCAGCCAATGCGGCAGAACTGTTCACTCAGCCGGACATCGACGGCGCGCTGGTTGGCGGTGCGTCTCTGAAAGCTGACGCTTTTGCTGTGATCGTGAAAGCGGCTGAAGCGGCAAAACAGGCTTAAGTTGTGCAGCCGGGGGGAGCCTCTCCCCCCGGCTTATCTCTGTATTACCAATACCCCAGCCAGTGCCACCAGAAAGCCCCGGTCACCGCCCAGATAGTCAGGTTCACGACACTCATCACCAGCCCCGCTTTCCACCATTCCGCCAGCGTGACATAGCCTGAGCCAAAAATGATTGGCGCAGTGCCCGTACCGTAGTGGGTGAGCGACATCATCAGCGAGGATGAGAAACCGAGCATCAGCCCCAGCAGGGCCGGTGGCGCGCCCAGACCTAACCCCGCGATGAAGAAAGCGGAGAACATGGCCGTGATATGCGCCGTGGTGCTGGCAAAAAAGTAGTGAGAATAGACGTAAAGCAGGATCAACAGCAGCGTCGCGATACTCCAGTGGACGCCAAGATGATTGATCGCCGTGCCCACACTCGTTGCCAGCCAGCCGACCAGACCCAGTTTACTGAGGAAATCCGCCATCATGACCAGCGCGGCAAACCAGACAATGGTATCCCAGGCACCGCGACACTTAAGAATGTCCTCCCAGTTTAAGACCCCCGAGAGCAACAGAATCGATAAACCGATCAGCGCCGCACTGGTGGGGTTCACGGTCCAGCCGCTGCCCATGATCAGCGCGGGAACGCCAGCCCACAGACAGAGCAGCAAAATAAACACCGCCAGCGTGATTTTCTCTGCCAGCGACAGCGGGCCGAGTAGATCCAGCTTTTGCCGGGCAAACTGCGGCGCGTTGGGCGTACGGGTAATGGCGGGCGGGTAGAGCCACCAGATGACAATGGGCATCACCAGTAGCGAAACCACCGCCGGAAGGAGCGCCGCAATAGCCCACATCCCCCAGGTCATGTTCAGTACCCCATCCGTCCCCTGAGTCAAAAAGGTGACAATGAGAGGGTTAGGCGCGGTTGCGGTGATGAACATCGCCGAACTGATCGGGTTAATGTTGTAATTCACCAGCGCCAGATAGCGGCCCGTTGAACCATTTTCACTGTTGCCAGGATGCGAACCGAGGCTGTCGGCGATGGCCCGCATAACCGGGTGGATAATACCGCCACCGCGCGCCGTGTTGCTTGGGGTGACCGGAGCAATCAGCGTTTCTGCGAGCGTTAATGCCCACGCGATACCTAAGGTCCGCTTACCAAACAACGCAATAAATCCGTAGCCGATACGCGCACCGAGCCCTGTTTTCAGCAAGCTTTGCGACAGCATGATCGATAAACCAATCAACCAGATCAGTTGGTTGGAAAAGCCACTTAGCGCATCGTTAAGCGCCGCAGCGGGCTTACCGGGATTCGTCACGCCAGTCATCGCCACCAGCATGATCGCCACAACGGCAATCGCCCCAATGGGCATGGCTTTACCGATAATGGCCGCGATAGTGCCGATAAACAGCGCCAGCAGATGCCACGCCTGTGGCGTCACGTCCGCAGGACATGGGATGATAAACCAGATGGTCAGTGTGATAACGATCGAGATAACGGCGGGCCAACAGCGAATGGGGGTCAATCTGTCCATGGTTCAATCCTTGAGTATCCTGCGCATAAGTATGCGTTTTGGTATTAACCGTCATTCGTGCTGGTAAAACTCACCGCCCTCTCACAAAACCAAAATTATCAGGCTATTAACACTACAATTTCCCTAATAGGTTAAACCATACATAGTCCAGCGGCAGCAGGACCAGATACGTCGCTACCGCCAGTACCAGACACAGCAACATCCCGGCTCTCGCAGGCACTCTTCCCAGCGCCATCGCCACCACAATAGGCGATGCCTGATACGGCAACAGCGGCGTTGAGTAGCCCAGCACCTGAATCATAATCACCGACAGCAGTGGAAATTGCGTTGCCTCAGAAAAGCTCTGCGCCAGGGTGGTATACAGCGCCGGAACGCCGTTGGCGGTCATGATAAAGTTAAGTGCGGTGGTGATGCCGGTCAGGGCGAGAAAACTGGTAAAGGGTTTCTCCGGGTCCAGCGGCATCACGTGTAACAGCGCCTCACCAACCGCATTGCCAATACCGGTTTGCGTCACGACGCTCGCCAGTCCAAGAATACCGGCAACATAAATGCAGGTACGGATGTTAACCCCCGTGGAAAACTCCTCTCCGTTGATAAACCCGATACGTGGTAACAGGGTGATGACCGCTGCCGCCAGTCCGGTCCACGCCGGGCCAATGCCATGCCAGCTTTCACTGACCCACATCGCCAGCACCACTGCCAGCATCCAGGCCAGTCGTTTTTCGTCGCGGCTCATCGGTTCCGGCGGCGTTAATTCACGCGGCGCATGGGGTTTCCCGGGAAATAGCCAGCAGATCAGTGCAATCAACACCCCGCCTTTCAACCAGCCTAATACCGGCGTATGCAGCAACAGGTAAGGCAGATAGTTCAGGTGGATACCGTACGACCCTTCAGCCGCCCCGCTCATCACAAGGTTCGGCACGTTGGCAGGCAGAATAGTGGCGGAGAGCTGGAAGGTGCCAAACCCCACGGCAAGCGCCAGTCCATACCACGCACGGGTGCCATCGAGGATCCCGGCGCGTTTCGCCATCGCGGCCACGACGGGCATCAGCAGCGCGATACGTCCCATATTGGAAGGCATGACAAACGCCAGCGCATAGCTCAGCAGCACCACGCTTGAGACCATCAATGGCCAGGATTCCGTGAGCCGTGATGACAACGCTCTTGCCGCCCTGTCCGCCAGGCCGGTTTTGCGGATCGCCACGCCCAGCACAAAGCCGCTGAAGACCAGCCAGAACGCCGACGAGGCAAAGCCGCCAAAGATAACGTCCGGTGGGGCGATTTTCGCCACCATCGCCACGGTGAAAAACAGCAGCGCGGTGATAAATTCCGGCAATAGCGAGGTCGCCCAGAGCAGGATGGTGACCACCACCACCAGCGAGGGCAGAAACAGAGGGTGTGAAAACCAGAGCGACATGCCTGTCTCCTGTTGTTTTTTTCAACAAGAATACGGGGGCATCCCCCTTCTGTAAACGCACATCTTCCCCCAAAAAAGCAGAGGGTTAGTGATAATGGATTTCGCCGAAGTAGTCAGACAGTACATAGTAGCGGCAATACTCAAAGGGATGCTCTTCTCCCGCCATAAACGTCTGGCGCGCCACGGAAAGAAGCGGTTTATTCTCAGCAATCTGCAGCTTCTCGCAGAGATCGGGGCTGGGCAGAATGGCATCAACCTTTTCGATCGCCGAGTCGCTTTTCACATTCAGCAGGTGATAAAGCGAGGTATGGGCCAGTTCATCCGCCGTCAGCGTGAGCCCCGGGAAAAAAGAGAGATCGAGATAAATTTTCTCATGGTTAAACGGGCGATTATTCAGGTATCGCACTCGAGAAATATAGAGATAGTGATGATGGGCTGGCAGGCTTAAGCCATCTTCCTGCGCGTCGCGCGCCCGCCGAGTGGCGATCTCCAGAATACGGTTCTCAACCGCCACGCTGGCATCACGCAGATCGCTGGTGATCCCGCGGAAGGTATGACCGTAGCTGACGCCTTCCGGCACCGCGCTCACCACGGAGCCGCTTCCACGCTGGGAGGTAATCACCCCGGCGTTAATCAATTCACTCCATGCCTGCTTCACGACAATCAGCGACACATTATAGGTTTGCGCAATCGCCTTTTGCGTAGGCAACTGACTCCCCAGCGGTAAAGTGCCGTTCTGGATCTGCTGGCAGATGATATAAAACAACTGCTTATACAGCGGAGTGAAACTCGTTTTATCAACCTGCAAGCCATTTACCTCGAAAGTCTGCCAGTCGGGGACGGTTGTCGCCGCCCCCGCAGGGCAGCGCACTACCCTTTAATCTGTCTGGCGAGTTCAGCCAAATCGAAATGATTCATACGATTAACGGTAGTTAAATAGTCGGCAGGAAAAGCATCGGCACCGTGCCAGGCGCCGGAGAGTGCCCCAACCATGGTGGCGACGGTATCGGTATCATTGCCGATATTAACGGCGGAAATAATAGCATCAACGGCTGAATCCGGACAACACGCGAACAGACCAAACGCCGCCGGAACCGCCTCGCTGACGTGCAGCCCGGACCCGATGATATCGGCAATCTCGACAATCGCCGTCTCCCAGTGGGCGTGGCGCTTGCCGATCGCCACCGCCAGTTCGATACGCCGCGCCACCGACGGTCCGGCAACCATCATCGCGCCCTGCTCTGCCGCCAGCGCATAGCCCCGGTCGGCACCGTAAATCCCGGCCGCAATGATACTTTCCGCACTCGCCACTGGCTGTAGTGCTTCGCTGGTCGCCGCCGCCATCGCCGCGGCACCTGACATCGCCAGCACGTTGTTATGAGTAAAACGGCAGATATCCAGCGCAGTCTGAATCGCCTTTTCTATGTTGCCCGGATGCAATACGGCGGCAGGCCAAATCTTCATTGCCGCGCCGTTGGTGGCTTCCGCATTGCCTTTATTGATAATCTGTACCGACTGCTTTTCGCCTTCCAGTTCCCCCTGTAAGGACACTCGGTTATCGTTAAAGATGGCTTTCATCGCGGCCCGGGTGGTTGGCCCGGTAAAATTGGCATAGTACGGATAGGCCAGCCAGCGCTGGAAGGCTTCACGCATCGCTTCATCGCTTACCTGACGATGATGCTGTAACAGAGCGTCCATGATGTACTTCGCCTGAATAAAGTCGTCGGTGCACATGCCGGCTTCGTTACAGCGGCCAAACGTATCGGCGGGTGGTTTCTCAAAACCGGTTACCCAGCCACCGAAATATTCGCGAATTTGTTGCTGGGTGCGCACTTCGGTTGCCGCGCCCATCGCGTCGGCCGCAGCGGCACCAATCAGGCAGCCCAGTATTTTGTTAATTTCAACGTGCATGAATGACTCCTTAACGGTTTAGCATGATTTTTCCAGCGGATGGCTGGCGCGAAAGGCGGCGAGTTGTTCAGGGTAAGGCAGCGCGGTCATCGCCCCTTTTGCCGTGACCACCATCGCGCCACAGGCGTTGGCCGTGCCAATCGCCTGTGCAAGCAGACGATTGTCCCAGGAGGCAGCCTGTGAAAGGGTATAGAGCAGCCCACCAACAAAGGCATCGCCTGCCCCGGTGGTGTCCACCACGGAAATTTTCGCGGCCGGAAAGGTGCATTCGTCCTCCGGCGTCACCAGATACGCCCCCGCATCGCCCAATGAGATGACGGTGGTCTCACAGCCGAGCTCACGCATCAGATAGCGTGCGTCCTGCCAGCGCTCGACCTTACCCAGCCAACACAGCTCATCGGCAGAAACCTTGCAGATAGAGGCCAGCGCAATAGATTGTGCGAGTAAGGGCGCGATTTCATGGCGATCCCGCCACATGCTGACACGCAGGTTGACGTCGAACATGACGTGCCCGCCCGCCGCCTTCATGCGTCTGGCCCCTTCCAGACACGCCTCACGCGCCGGACTGTCGGTCAGGCCAATCGAGCTGAAATAAAACCACTCGTTAGCGCTGAAGGCCGGTAAATCCTGCACGGAGACAAAGGTGTCCGCGCCGGGATGCACCAGATAGGTAAAACTGCGTTCGCCTTCTGGCGTTAAATTGACGATCAGTACCGCGCTGGTTTGCTGCGGATCGAGGCGGAGTGAATCCACTCCCACCCCATTTTCTGCCAGCGTCTGGCGAAGGAAACGCCCGGCATCATCCTCTCCGAGACAGCCGATGAACTCGCAATCGCCTCCCAGTCGAGCGATGCAGACGGCGACGTTAGCCGATGCACCACCCGGGCATTTCAGGTAGGAGTCCGCTCTTTCCGGCACCAAATCCACGGACGCATCACCAATCACCCAGATTTTATTGAGATGATTCATTTGCTCCTCCTCACGCCTGGCGCTGCGCCAGTTCACTCTGGATGTCGCGGTAATAATCGTTGTTGATCAGATACTTTTTCATCACCACGCCAACCACCAGATGGAAGATGGCAGGGATGAGCGTCATCATTAGCGCAATGCCGGTCAGCGAGCTCGCGCTCTGCTGGACATCCGCCTGGTAGCCGAAGTGGCTCAGCAGGAAGCCGAGGACACCGCCGGCAATCCCCATCCCGAATTTCTGAAAGAACAGAATGCCGCCGAAAGCCAGTCCGGAAACACGCAGCCCGGTTTTCTTCTCGCCGTAATCGACCGCCTCCGCGATGGAAGACCAGAACACCGGCATTTGCATGTCACAGAAGAAGTTGATGAGAAAGTAAAAGACAAAGGCGAGGATCAGGTTCTGCTGCCCGACGCAGAGATACATGCCAATACTCAGCGCAAAGGTCATCAGTTGGGTGTAGCGGAACATTTTTATTTTGTCCCAGAACTTCGTCACCCACGTGGTCGCAATCATCGCCAGAATAGACGCCACGACGCCAACGGTCAGGAACGGTGAAATCAGGCTGTCACCGCCATTCAGATAATATTTGGCGTAATAGGCGGCGACCGAACCCCGGATCACGTAGCCGCACATCAGTAACATAATCACCACGCCCAGAATCAACCACTGGTCGTTGCGTAGCAGATTCGCAAACTGCTGTTTGACCGACAGTGACGGCAGTTCAGGCTCGCTGCGTTCGCGAGTAGTCATAAAGCAGAAGATAAACAGCACGGCGCCCATTGCCCCCATCAGGCCCATAGAAAGCTGATACCCCAGTGCTTTATTACCCTGACCCAGCCAGACCGCCAGCATTGGAACCACAATCGTCACCAAAAACGCGGCGATTTTGGTCATCACAAAACGATACCCGTTGGCGCTCAAACGCTCGCCCGGATCGTCCGTGATGACGCCAATCAGAGAGATATAAGGGATGGTGATCGCCGTATAGACCAGCGTCATCAGGATGTAAGTGAAATAGGCCCACGCCAGCTTCGCCGTATACGCCATATCCGGCGTGATAAACATCAGATAGACGGCAAAACCAAACGGAATGGCAAACCATAATAACCACGGACGATAACGCCCCCAGCGGGTCGAGACTTTGTCGGTCAGCATTCCCATTGCCGGATCGATAATGGCATCGATCATCCGCACAACCACCAGCAGCACACCCACATCCGCTGCACGTAAACCGTAAATATCTGTGTAGAAATACGCCAGCAGTAGCTGCATGGCAATAATCACTACGTTGATCGCCATATCCCCGGCGCCAAAACCTATTTTTTCCACGATAGACAATTTCATATCGGTATTCCTTTTGCGCCGTTGGGCGCAAGAATGTCGAAAAAAAGAATGACGTAACTACGTGAAATAAAAGCTTTTATGTTTAACGCATGATTCGGACAGCCAGGATCAGGCGTTAGGAGGGAGTGTAATGGAATCATAAAAGATATAAAGGTATACCTTTATATCTTTTGATCGGTTTCACATTAATTTAACCAACGATACATCTTCGCTGGTCTGAAGTGAGAGATTGTGCAAAAAAACGCCGAAGCACGTCAGCGCCGTAATCGCAATCAGGGTTGAGTGAGCAGTGTACAGTCGTGATCCTGAATTTCTTCCGCCGACGCCCGGTTAAACGTCAGCCAGTTGCGTTGCGTCGCTAACAGAACAAACGTGTCATCGCTTTGACGCGCCAACGCCAGCGCATAGCTGCCCATCCGCTCGCGCGCCTCCGGCACCTCTTCCGCCAGCATCATAAACGGACTGCGCTGCGCCAGTTCGCTTTCTGTCACGCGACGGGCAAGGTATTCGTGTCCGCGCAGTCCGCCCGGCAGCGGCAACCAGCGGGTGCTGATTTGGGCCTGGTTAGCGTCCAGTTGCGCTCTGACATCAGGACGCAGGCAGGAGATATGGATGTGAAAATGATTTTGCGTCCGTCCGCTGCGCGAATTGATTGCCAGCGAAATGACGCTGTCCGGAATATCCTGACCATACTTCTTGCTCATAAAATCGCGAGATTGCCAGGCCAGCCAGAAAAAATTCGCCGTGTGTTGTTCCACCAACAGCGGACTCTCGGTGCCGTTAATGCGCCAGGTCGGCATCAGCAGATATTGCAGCGGACCATTGCGGTCTTTGAAGACCACGTATCCGGCATCGGGCTTCACTTCGGCGCAAGGCGCAGGGTTTTGATGCTGCAACTGATTGGGCAGACATTGCTCAAGGACAATCTTACGCAACGCATCCGGATTTCCGGCCAGCTTCCAGTAGCCAAAACCGGCTGCTGCTGCAAGAACGACAACGGCCAGTAGCCCATAGCCAGTTTTTTTCATAACGCGTTCCCTGTATCTCAACGGCCTGCAAGAGTAACGCAAAATCATGACAAATAAAAAAGCCCGGCGGCAAATGCCTCCGGGCCTCTTCTGCGATCCGCACTTAACGCTTGCTGATCTGATCGAACGTTCCGCCGTTCGAGAAATGTTCTTTCTGCGCTTTCGTCCAGCCGCCGAACACCTCATCAATGGTGAAGAGTTTCAGTTTCGGAAACGCATTTTCGTATTTCTTCGCCACTTCCGCATCGCGCGGACGGTAATAGTTTTTCGCCGCGATCTCCTGACCTTCCGGTGAGTAGAGATACTTCAGGTAAGCCTCCGCCACGGCCTGGGTGCCTTTTTTCTCGGTCACTTTATCAACGACGGAGACCGTCGGTTCAGCCAGAATGGATTCGCTCGGCGTCACGATTTCGAACTTATCTTTGCCCAGCTCATTGGTCGCCAGCAGCGCTTCATTCTCCCAGGCGATCAGCACATCGCCGATTCCGCGTTCCACGAAGGTATTGGTTGAACCGCGCGCACCAGAATCCAGCACTTCGACGTTCTTAAACAGCGCCTTCACGAAATCCTGAGCTTTGGCCTGATCGTTGTTGTTGTGGTGCAGCGCATAGCCCCACGCCGCCAGGTAGTTCCAGCGAGCGCCGCCGGAGCTTTTCGGGTTCGGCGTGATCACAGAGACGCCAGGCTTCACCAGATCGTTCCAGTCATGAATTTGCTTCGGATTGCCTTTGCGAACCAGGAACACAATGGTGGAAGTATAAGGCGCAGAGTTATCCGGCAGGCGTTTGATCCAGTTTTTATCAATACGGCCGCGCTCGGCAATCGCATCAACATCATAGGCCAGCGCCAGCGTCACCACATCCGCTTCGATACCGTTAATCACCGAGGTGGCCTGTTTGCCCGACCCGCCGTGCGACTGACGAATCACTACGTTGTCGCCTGTCTCTTGCTTCCAGTGTGCGCTAAATGCTTTGTTGTACTGCTCGTACAGCTCACGCGTTGGATCGTAAGACACGTTCAGTAATTGAATATCCTTTGCCAGAACGCTGCTGGAAGCCAGCAGCAAAGTTAACCCCACGCCCCATTTATTCATCGCCCAACTCTCTTATGTTGTGTTGTGATGAGCAAAGCGTGCCAGAAAGAAATCCAAACATTAAAGAATAAAAAAAGATTGGCTATAACTTGAGGGAATATATGAAGGGCTTATGCCGGATGGCAGCTGACGCCTTATCCGGCCTACAAGTCTTTGCGATCTGTAGGCCTGATAAGCGTAGCGCCATCAGGCGCAGAGAAGAATTAGTACAGTTTCTTCGCGCAATCCAGCCAGTCACCTTTGAACGGACGCTGCATGTTTTCGATAGCGTCGATAATGTCATGGTGAACCAGTTTTTCGTTCTGAATACCGACGCAACGACCACCGTGACCTTCCAGTAGCAGTTCGATAGCGTAAGAACCCATACGGGAAGCCAGGATGCGGTCGTAAGGTACCGGAGAACCGCCGCGCTGGATGTGACCCAGTACGGTCGCACGGGTTTCACGGCCCGTCTCTTTCTCGATGTAATGTGCCAGTTCGTCTACATCGCACATGTGCTCGGTGATCGCCACGATTGCGTGTTTCTTACCCTTCGCAATGCCCGCTTTGATTTCATTGACCAGATCGTCCCGGCTGAATTCCACTTCCGGCACCACAACGAACTCACAGCCCCCCGCAATCGCTGCGGCCAGGGTCAGGTCGCCGCAATAACGGCCCATCACTTCAACGATAGAGATACGCTGGTGAGAAGACGAGGTGTCGCGCAGACGGTCAATCGCTTCAACCACGGTGCCCAGCGCCGTAAAGTAACCAATGGTGTAGTCGGTGCCTTTGATATCGTTATCGATAGTGCCAGGTAAGCCGATGCACGGGAAGCCCATCTCAGTCAGGCGTTTTGCCCCCATGTAAGATCCGTCACCGCCAATTACCACCAGCGCGTCGATACCGCGTTTTTTCAGGTTTTCGATAGCCACGGCGCGGATGTTTTCGTCACGGAACTCCGGGAAGCGTGCGGAGCCCAGGAAGGTACCACCGCGATTAATCATGTCGGACACGCTATAACGGTCAAGCTGCACCATACGGTCTTCGTACAGACCCAGGTAGCCATCATAAACACCCATGACTTCCAGTCCTTCCGTCAGTGCTGCACGCACCACACCACGGATTGCTGCGTTCATGCCCGGCGCATCACCGCCGCTTGTCAACACACCGATTTTCTTAATCATGACTACCTCTGAACTTTGGAATGCAAAATGAAGTCTGTTGCCGGAAGTCGATCCTGCATAGCGAGACGATCCAACGAATATGCAAATAGTATAACAATCACTTCCTGCTGAATTGATTCAGGTCAGGCCAAATGGCGGTAATTTATACACAAAATGCGGGCCTGGCTCTCTTTTTTACGCTCACTTACGAAAGCTCAAACCTTTTGCCTTCCCTGGGGACGACGGAACATGGGTCCTGATGGATAATGACATCGGATCCCGGAAAACGCCGTAAAATCGCCTGCTCTACCTGTTCAGCCACAACATGCGCCTGAACGAGCGGCAGATTATCTTCCATTTCCAAATGAATCTGAATAAAGCGGGTCGGCCCTGACTGCCGCGTACGGAGATCGTGAGCACCACTGACACCAGGCCATGATGTCACGATTTCAATAATTTCCTGACGTTCTTCATCGGGTAAGGCACGATCCAGCAGTGACTGCACTGCCTCATAGCCCATGCGTAATGCACTATATAAAATATAGATGCCAATCCCCAATGCAAACAGTGCGTCCGCACGATGCCAGCCGTACCAGGCCAGACCGAGCGCCACGAGAATCGCACTGTTCATCATAACATCAGACTGATAATGAAGCATATCAGCCCGCACCGCCTGGCTTTGCGTCCGTTTCACCACCCAACGCTGAAACGAGACCAGCACCACTGTACTGATCAGGGCGATAATGGTAACCACAACCCCCACGCCCGGATCGTTCATTGGCGTTGGTGAAATCAGATGCTGAATACCGGTTAAAAACAAAAACAGCGCCGAACCGGAAATAAACATACTTTGCGCCAGCGCGGCCAGGGATTCCGCTTTGCCGTGGCCAAAGGTATGTTCATCATCCGCTGGCTGCAGCGAATAGCGCACCACTAACAGGTTAGTGAGCGATGCGGCGATATCCACCAGCGAGTCGACCAGTGCCGCCAGAATACTCACCGAGCCGGTGTACCACCATGCAAAAATTTTGATCAAAAGTAACAGCGACGCCATCACTGTCGCGGCAATGGCCGCCCGACTGACTAACCGCCCATAGGATTGATTCATAAACACTCCTGCCATCTCATGCCGGTAGTATAACGGAAGGTGTAAGACAGTCAGCGATTATGAACATGACAATTTTCAGGCAAAAAAAACCCCCACATCATGTGGGGGAAGACAGGGATGGTGTCTATGGCAAGGAAAACAGGGTTTACTACTGGGAACGTGAGTTGCTACTACTCAATAACTTCAACGAAGAACTTTTTTGCCATTGCGTCACGTCGCGCAACTGCTCCATTCTTTGTTGATGCTTCTCGTTCAAAACCGCTTGCTGCTCGGGGGTAAGCAGGCGATACATCTGGTTGCGAACTCTGGCCATTTCGACCTGTCTGGCAACCTGTGCCTGCGCCATCTTTTCTGCCTGAGCGCGAACAGCGGTTTCATCAAAATTTTCTGCGGTGACAAGGCGATGCATTGTCTCCATTTCGCTAACATTAACAGGCGGCTGTTCATGTCGGGCCTGTTGCATCAAATCTCGCATCTGTTGACGCTGATGTTCGGTTAAACTTATGCCGTCAAACATATGGCTTTGTACAGTGCGCGGCGCAGCGGATTCTCCCGGGTGCCAGTTATCGCCTGTAACGACTTCAGCTGCATGGCTAACCGTACTGAGTGCCAGCGTTGAGGCCATGACGGCAGCGGTAACTTTGCGCATCATTTGCTCCCAAAATCTTTTCTGTCGCGATTCAACGAGAGACAGTTTACGATTCGGGCTGCAAACATGCGTCAGGGGGTGTAAAACAACGTAAAGTCATGGATTAGCGACGCCTGATGACGTAATTTCTGCCTCGGAGGTACTTAAACAATGAATAAAATCCTGTTAGTTGATGATGACCGAGAGCTGACTTCCCTGTTAAAGGAGCTGCTCGAAATGGAAGGCTTCAATGTGCTGGTTGCCCATGACGGGGAGCAGGCGCTTGAGCTTCTGGACGACAGCATTGATTTACTTTTGCTTGATGTCATGATGCCGAAGAAAAACGGTATTGATACGCTGAAAGCGCTTCGCCAGACACACCAGACCCCCGTGATTATGCTGACCGCCCGCGGCAGCGAATTGGATCGCGTACTTGGCCTCGAGCTGGGCGCGGATGACTATTTACCGAAACCATTTAACGATCGTGAACTGGTCGCGCGTATCCGCGCTATTTTGCGCCGCTCGCACTGGAGCGAACAGCAGCAAAGCAGCGATAATGGCTCACCGACGCTGGAAGTGGATGCCCTCAGTCTCAATCCGGGCCGCCAGGAAGCCAGCTTTGACGGGCAAACACTGGAGTTAACTGGCACCGAATTCACCCTGCTCTATCTGCTGGCGCAGCATCTCGGCCAGGTGGTATCGCGTGAACATTTGAGCCAGGAAGTGCTGGGTAAACGCCTGACGCCTTTCGACCGCGCCATCGACATGCATATCTCCAACCTGCGGCGCAAACTGCCGGAGCGGAAAGACGGACATCCGTGGTTTAAAACCCTGCGTGGTCGCGGTTATCTGATGGTTTCCGCTTCATGATAGGGAGCTTAACCGCGCGCATCTTTGCCATCTTCTGGTTGACGCTGGCACTGGTGTTGATGTTGGTATTGATGTTACCCAAGCTCGACTCACGCCAGATGACCGAGCTACTGGACAGCGAACAGCGCCAGGGGTTAATGATTGAGCAACACGTTGAAGCTGAACTCGCGAACGATCCACCCAATGATTTGATGTGGTGGCGTCGCTTGTTCCGTGCGATTGATAAGTGGGCGCCGCCTGGACAGCGATTATTGCTTGTGACCACAGAAGGACGCGTGATCGGCGCTGAACGCAGCGAAATGCAGATCATTCGTAACTTTATTGGTCAGGCGGATAACGCCGATCATCCGCAGAAGAAAAAGTACGGCCGCGTCGAAATGGTCGGGCCATTCTCCGTAAGAGATGGGGAGGATAACTACCAGCTTTACCTGATTCGACCAGCCAGCAATTCCCAATCCGATTTTATCAACCTGCTGTTTGACCGCCCGCTGTTGTTGCTGATTGTCACCATGTTAGTCAGCTCCCCTCTGTTGTTATGGCTGGCGTGGAGTCTGGCGAAACCAGCGCGTAAATTGAAAAACGCGGCGGATGAGGTGGCTCAGGGTAACCTGCGTCAGCATCCGGAGCTGGAAGCTGGCCCGCAGGAGTTCCTTGCCGCTGGCGCCAGTTTCAACCAGATGGTGACGGCCCTGGAACGCATGATGACGACACAGCAGCGCCTGTTGTCAGACATCTCACACGAACTGAGAACTCCACTCACGCGTCTGCAACTCGGAACCGCGCTGTTACGTCGCCGCAGCGGCGAGAGCAAGGAGCTGGAGCGTATTGAGACCGAAGCCCAGCGTCTGGACAGCATGATCAACGATCTGCTGGTAATGTCGCGCAATCAGCAGAAGAACGCGCTGGTCAGCGAAACGATGAAGGCCAATCATCTGTGGGGCGAGGTGCTGGATAACGCTGCCTTCGAAGCCGAGCAGATGGGTAAATCACTCACGGTGAATTTCCCGCCGGGACCGTGGCCGCTGTACGGTAACCCGAACGCGCTGGAAAGTGCGCTGGAAAACATCGTCCGTAACGCTCTGCGCTATTCACACACGAAGATTGAAGTCGGCTTCGCGGTGGATAAGGACGGTATTACGATCACGGTGGATGATGATGGCCCAGGCGTCAGCCCGGAAGACCGCGAGCAGATTTTCCGCCCGTTCTATCGTACTGACGAAGCGCGGGATCGCGAATCCGGCGGCACCGGTCTGGGTCTGGCGATTGTGGAAACCGCCATTCAGCAGCATCGCGGCTGGGTGAAAGCCGAAGACAGTCCGCTGGGCGGCTTACGGCTGATTATCTGGCTACCGTTGTATAAACGTTCGTAATCGCTTCACCGTAGTGCCGGATGGCGACAAGGCCGTCCGGCTTCCCGGTTACTTGCCCCACAAACGTCGTGACTGATCTTCGATTGTGCCGCTCAGTCGGCGCTTTTGCATCGTTCGCGTCCAGCTCTTTGATAGCCCCGCTGCTGACAATAAGCGGTGATACTGTTCATCATCAAAGGGCATATGCCAGGCAATGGCGACAGCTTCCTGTACGCTGACGTCGCTAACGCGGGAGACCAGTTCCAGCGGCGCATCGGCTGACACCATGCCTGGCGCAATCACGCTGCACAGCCAGCCCGTTTTGCCACAGTTCTGCATCAGGCTTGCCATATCGCTGATACCAAAGTGGAAATTGAGCTTAAAGCACGGTGAACGCGGCTGCGTGACCTGAATCAACGCCTCGCCCCAACGGAAAATATCGCCGATATACACATTTTGTTCCGTCAGGCCATCGGTAGAGAGGTTCTCGCCAAAAGCTGGCGCCACGAATTGATCCGCCTGCTCCGGGAACTCACGTGCCCAGTACAGATAATGCTCGCGTGGATAGTGGCACAGTGCACGATCCGGACCGCCGTGGATTTTCGTTTCCGCCTGTTCATCACCTTCCAGGCCCAGTTCCGTCAGCATCAGTTCGCCATCAACCTGAATTTTGCCAATCGCACTGGGGCGGCTCCCCGTGTACTCCTGAATCTTGCCGCTGAATACCGCTACTGGATATCGCATCTGGCCCCTCTCTCCGATAAGTTTGCCTTATTTAACCACAATTATTTTACCTCAACCGCGCAAAATGAGAGCACGGTTCACACGACGCGCAGATATCCATGCTATCAATGGAAGTGATTTTGAAACGCCATTTCATAATAAGGAGTCAACAACGTGACAGGTCAAACGCAGTTTGCTGGCGTCTGGTGCCCCTCCATTACGCCAATGGATCAGGATGGTAATATCGATCTCAACGGTCTGAGCCAACACCTTCAACGCCTGACCGAGGCAAAAATCGACGTGATTTTGCTGATGGGCAGTATCGGGGAATTCGCTTCCTTCACCCTCGACGAACGCTTGCTGCTGATTCGCGAGGCGCGCGCCATGAGCTCGCTGAAGATGGTGGCTAACGTCTCCTCCACCTGCATCCACGATGTCTTACAGATGGCGCAGGAAGCGTATCGCACAGGCTACGATGCAGTGATGGTGCTGCCGCCGTATTACTACGGTCAAACGCCGAAGCAGCTGCTGAGCTACTTTCGCCAGGTGGGACAAAAGCTCAGCGGCAAATGGTTCGCCTACAACTTCCCGCCGCGCACCGGCAGTGACTTAACGCCGGACCTGGTCGCCCAGCTTGCCAGCGAATTCCCGAACTTCGCCGGGATCAAAGATACTGTCGACTGCCAGTCGCACACCCGCAGAATGATCGAGGCAACTCAGGCCGTGCGTGACGACTTTGCCGTACTTTCAGGCTATGACGAGTATTTCATTCCCAACCTGCTGGCTGGCGGTGCGGGGATTATCTCCGGACTCAACAATGTCATGCCGGAGCTGTTTGTCAGCGCACGTGAAGCATTCAAAGCCGGTGACCTGGCTGCCCTGCGCGACATTCAGCAGAAAATTGGCGTGTATATGTCGATTTATGCCATTGGCGAAGATTTCGTCACCACCATCAAGACGGTGGTATCGCGGAAGTTTGGTTATTGCAGCGGAGTTTCACGTAATGCGGGCGGCGAGTTGAACGAACACGACTGCCGGACGATTGATGAGGTATTTGGTCGTTAAAAGACAAGGCCTGGTGAGATTCACCGGGCCTTTTTACGCGGAAAAAACAGGCCGGATGAGCGTAGTGCCATCCGGCATTATTGGGTTATTTCACTGCATGCTGGATGTCGATTGCCGCCGCTTTCGCTTTGACCTTCTTCGACCAGATGGAGGTGATAATCGGCACCAGGATTGACGTCACAATCACCGAGGTGGCCACCAGCGAGGTTGCCGCCGGCGCCATCGGTTTAAACGCGGGCACCATTTCGGCGATCAGTACCGGTGTCGCCACTGCAGCACCTGCTGAGCTGGAAGCGGCAATCCCTGCCGTACCGTCGCCGCCGCCAATCAGTTTGTCGGCAACGATCAGCGGAATACCGGTCACGATAATCACCGCAACCCCCAACAGAATGCCCAACAGACCGGTCTGCGCAATCACGCTCAGGTCGATGGTGTTGCCCAGCGCAAAGGCGAAGAAGGGGATCAGCGTCTGAACGGCTTTACTGAAGAATTCGCGCAGTTCAGGGTCCAGGTTACCCAATGTGAAGCCCACCAGGAATGGCAGCACGGCACCGACAAAAACATGCGGTTCAAACGACGCAATCCCGGCCGTACCGAGGATGATCATCGTCATCAACGGGCCTGATTCCAGTGACATCAGAACAAATGCCCCGGCCTCTTCTTTGGTGCCGTACTGCTGCATGATCGACGCGTACAGCCCGCCGTTGGTCATATCCATTGCCGCAACCAGCGCCAGTGTTGACAACCCGGCAAAGAACCCTGCCTCCACACCATGTTCAGGGATAATCCGTGAGGCAATCGCCGCTACCACCCATGCCACCGCAATTTTGGTCACCACCAGCGTACCGGACTTACGCAGGACGGTCCCCGTCGCGCTCAGCTTGATGGAGGCCCCCATGCAGAAAAACCACACGGCCAGAATTGGCACCGTACCGGTGATCATCCCGTTGGTGAATGAGCCAAAATATTTCCCCGCGTCAGGAGAGAACGTGTGGCACAACGCGCCCAGGAACAAAGGGACGAGCATCATGCCACCAGGGATTTTTTCTATCGTGCGTTTAATCTGCATTTCCATCACCTTCCGATGTAAAGATGTGTCAACGATAGACATTCAGCACAATAATAAAAGTGATCCTAACCACATAACAAAACAATGTTTCATTTTTTGTGGATCGCTGTTTTTGGTCCGATTTTGATCACAAAAAAACCCCACCGGCCGCGCCGACGGGGTTATTCAAACGCTACATTTTGTTAAATAAGACTTATTTTTTCGCCGCGAAACGCGCTGCCGCTTCGTCCCAGTTCACTACGTTCCAGAACTCTTTGATGTAGTCCGGACGACGGTTCTGGAATTTCAGGTAGTAAGCGTGCTCCCACACATCCAGACCCACAATCGGGAAACCGGAAGCGCCAGAAATGGCTTCACCCATCAGCGGGGAATCCTGGTTTGCGGTAGAAACAACCGCCAGTTTGTCACCTTTCAGTACCAGCCAGGCCCAGCCTGAACCGAAACGGGTTGCCGCGGCTTTTTCAAACTCTGCTTTGAAGTTATCAACAGAGCCGAAATCACGTTCGATAGCCGCTTTCAGATCGCCCTGCAGGGTGGTGCCCTTTTTCAGGCCTTTCCAGAACAGGCTGTGGTTAGCGTGACCGCCCGCGTTGTTACGCAGAACGGTTTTCTTATCGGCAGGTACCTGATCCAGTTTTGCGATCAGCTCTTCCGCAGACAGGTTAGCGAATTCAGGCAGACTTTCCAGCGCCGCGTTAGCGTTGTTTACATAAGTCTGATGGTGTTTGGTATGGTGGATTTCCATCGTCTGCTTATCGAAGTGCGGTTCCAGCGCATCATAAGCGTACGGCAGGGATGGCAGTGTATAACTCATATTCATCTCCATTATTGTCGAGCGGCCGGGTGTTAACGCCGCGTAAGCAGTTGGTTCATTATAGTTAATTAAATGATATTGAAAATGATTATCAATGCCGTACTTTTAATAAGGTTATTACAAAGGCGTCTATTGTTGATTATGTGAGCCATATCACCCACTTAACCGGGTCTTTGCCAGAAAGGGAAAATCGCGGCAATCGGCAAAAGGTTATACATCTGCGCAATTTTTAAACTCATGACGTCGGAAGGGTAGAAACGACGATAAAAACAATGAGGATGATGTGATGAGTAACGCGATTACGATGGGTATTTTTTGGCATTTGATAGGCGCAGCCAGTGCGGCCTGTTTCTATGCCCCGTTCAAACAAGTGAAACAGTGGTCATGGGAAACGATGTGGTCGGTCGGCGGGATTGTCTCCTGGTTGATTCTTCCCTGGACCATCAGCGCCATGCTGCTGCCCGACTTCTGGGCCTACTACAGTTCTTTCAGCCTCTCCACTCTGCTGCCGGTATTTCTGTTCGGCGCAATGTGGGGCATCGGCAATATCAACTACGGCCTGACCATGCGCTACCTCGGCATGTCGATGGGGATTGGCATTGCTATCGGCATCACGCTGATTGTCGGTACGCTGATGACCCCTATCATCAACGGCAACTTTGATGTGCTGATTAACACCGAAGGCGGGCGTATGACCCTGCTCGGGGTGCTGGTTGCGCTGATTGGTGTCGGGATCGTCACCCGTGCGGGTCAGCTCAAAGAGCGCAAAATGGGCATTAAAGCCGAAGATTTCAATCTGAAAAAAGGGCTACTGCTGGCCGTAATGTGCGGCATTTTCTCCGCAGGTATGTCATTTGCGATGAACGCCGCAAAACCGATGCATGAAGCTGCCGCGGCACTGGGTGTAGACCCGCTGTATGTCGCGCTGCCAAGCTATGTGGTGATCATGGGCGGCGGCGCGCTGGTCAACCTGGGCTTCTGTTTTATTCGTCTGGCAAAAGTGAAGAACCTGTCGGTAAAAGCCGACTTCTCGCTGGCAAAATCACTGATCATCACCAACGTGCTGCTGTCTGCGCTCGGTGGCCTGATGTGGTATTTGCAGTTCTTTTTCTACGCCTGGGGCCACGCGCGTATTCCGGCGCAATATGACTACATCAGTTGGATGCTGCACATGAGTTTCTACGTGCTGTGCGGTGGTATCGTCGGTCTGGTGCTGAAAGAGTGGAACAACGCCGGGCGTCGTCCTGTCGGCGTACTGAGTCTGGGATGCGTGGTGATCATCATCGCCGCCAACATTGTCGGCCTGGGCATGGCAAGCTAATCACTTGAGTTACTGAGATGACGCCATTGACTGGGCGTCATCCCGGTTTCCCGCGTGAACACCACAGAAAAGTAGTTACTGTCCTCAAATCCACACTTCATCGAAATTTCACCAATCATCAGGCGGCTGTGCTGAAGCAGATATTGCGCATGGCAGACGCGAACCTGACGCTGGTACTGGTTAATTGTCATCCCGGTCTGGCTACGAAACTGCTGGCGCAGCACGCGTTCACTGCACGCTTCCCGATCGCAAAAGGCATCCAGCGCAAACGGACGTTCCAGACTGGCTGCCAGCGCGGTTATCAGTTTATCCAGCAACGTTTCACTGGAGGTCGCCGGCAGCGTATCGGTGGCATAGCGATGGCGCTTCAGCGTCATCACCAGTTGGCCAAAGAGCAGCTCCGCCATATCGTTGGCGAGTGGATCGTGCTGGTTACTTTCATGCTCAATCTGGCTTATCACCTGGCGCGCCTGCGTCATTCCGACACTGCCCAGTCGCCAGTGGGGTTGCCGCGGCGTGCCGTTAAAACCCGGAATTGCACTCTCCCAGCCCAGATTCAGCTTTAGCCGCTCCGGGCAATAGATGATGTTCTGCAACACGAGGTCATTAACGGAGGTATAGGAGTGCTTGTCTTCAGCGCGGATATAAAACAGATCGCCACGGGTGATGCGATAGGGACGGTCGTTCAGCACATGCAGGCCATTGCCTCGCCAGACAATCACCAGCTCACAGAAATCATGCGTATGTTCTGCAAACACATCCTGCGGATAGCGATCGGCAACGGCGACGGCCTGTCCGGCATTCGCAAAGAAGTCGTCTTTTAGAAGAATCAGTTGATTCGCCACCAGAATATTCCTTGCCGGATGGCAGCTTCGCCTTATCCGGCCTACAAATTACGTAAACACGTAGGCCGGATAAGACGCCACCGCGTCGCCATCCGGCATCACAGAACGATGATTATTAGCGATTTGGCGGCGAAAAACGTTGATAGTATTCGCGTTACTGAAGTAACGCATCCCGTCCCTGGCGGATATCGCGAGGCGACCAGTCAAACTCACGGCGAAACAGAGTCGAAAAGTGGTTACTGTCGCCGAAACCGCAGCGATAAGCGATCTCCGTGACGCTTTCATCGCTATGGCGTAACAGATGGCGGGCCTTGATTAAACGCAGACGATTGAGATAGCGCTGCGGCGTTAACCCGGTCTGTTGTTTCAACTGGCGGTGCAATGTCCGCAGGGACAGCGAGAACCGATCGGCCAGCACCTCCCAGCATACTTCCTCGGCAAAATGATCTTCCAGCCAGGCCATCAGATGATTCAGGCGCGCATCGTTATTTTCCGCCCCTTCCATCAGGCTGCTTTTGCGTAACAGCACCAGCAACTGCATGAACAGAATTTCACGATTGGCCACGCCCGGGAGATCGCTCTCATCGCCATCCTGTTCCATTTTTGCCACCAGTTGACGTACCTGTTGCAGCGCACTCTGATTCACCCGCCAGTGGGAGGGGTACACGCCATCCTGTTCCTGCGGCAGCAATTGATCCAACCCGGCCAGGAAGCGGAATGCATCGGGCGAGCGGTAGAGCACATTGGTCAGGCAAAGATTGTCCGTATGTTCATACAAGTGCCGATCATGGTCGCGAACAAAGCAGACCGTACCACCGCTGATGGTATAGGGCTGTCCATTGAATACATGAATACCGGTGCCATGTTCCACAATCACAATCTCATGAAAATCATGATGATGTTCTGGAAAAGCGGACTGAGGTAGCCGGGGCTCAATGGCCACGGGCGCTTTACCTGATGGAAAAAAATCCACGCTGTGCAGTACGGTCATGATGGCATCCGGGTCAAATGAACATGTCAGAAATAGTAATTAAGGGTTAGCCACCTCACCTTAAATTTTTGACACGAAACCGTGCAAACAGGGTCAATTTTTCAAGAAAAGACGGGAAAGATCCGGAAATGCGGACGGCGTCACATCAGGGGAAATCGCGCCTATTACCGGAAACTGTGAACGTTATCACGTTCACCTTTGCTTTCTTGCCAGCGGCCTATTCTGCCTGTCAGTAACAAGAAGGTGAGCCATGACGAGGTTTTCTAGACTGGGCTTAATGAAACTCAGAAGGACCTCACTATGACTTTTCGCCATTGTGTCGCTGTCGATCTTGGCGCTTCCAGCGGACGTGTAATGCTGGCGCGCTATGACAGTGAACATCGCACCCTGACGCTGCGTGAAATCCATCGCTTCGTCAACTGCCTGCAAAAGCAGGACGGTTTCGACACCTGGGATCTCGACAGCCTCGAAGACGCCATACGCCTGGGGCTGGAAAAAGTCTGCGATGAAGGCATCCGCATTGACAGCATTGGTATTGATACCTGGGGCGTGGACTATGTCCTGATCGATAAGCAAGGTCAGCGCGTCGGGCTACCGGTTTCCTACCGTGACAGCCGTACCACAGGGGTGATGCAGCGCGCACAGGAACAGCTCGGTAAATGCGCTATTTACCAACGCAGCGGGATCCAGTTCCTGCCGTTCAACACGCTTTATCAGCTGCGCGCGCAGGTCGAACAGCAACCCGAGCTGGTTGCGCACGTTGCGCACGCCCTGCTGATCCCCGACTACTTCAGCTTTCGTCTGACCGGCGAATTGAACTGGGAATACACCAACGCCACCACCACGCAATTGGTGAATATCAACAGCGACGACTGGGATGAAACGCTGCTGGCGTGGACGGGGGCGGACAACGCCTGGTTTGGTCACCCGACGCATCCGGGCAACGTGATTGGTTACTGGATTTGCCCGCAGAAGAATCAGATCCCCGTGGTGGCCGTCGCCAGTCATGACACCGCCAGCGCGGTGATCGCCTCGCCACTGGCCGATAAACACAGCGCGTATCTCTCATCCGGCACCTGGTCGTTAATGGGCTTTGAAAGCAGAACGCCTTACACCAACGACGCCGCGCTGGCGGCGAACATCACTAATGAAGGAGGCGCGGAAGGGCGCTATCGGGTACTGAAAAATATTATGGGACTGTGGCTGCTACAGCGCGTGCTAAAAGAGCGTCAGGTGGACGACCTGCCCGCGCTGATTGCCGCCACGCAGTCATTGCCCGCTTGTCGCTTTCTGATCAACCCGAATGACGATCGCTTTATTAACCCCGCCAACATGAGCGCCGAAATTCAGGCCGCCTGCCGCGAATCCGGGCAACCGGTACCCGACAGCGACGCGGAGCTGGCCCGCTGTATTTTCGACAGTCTGGCGCTGCTCTACGCCGATGTGTTGCAGGAACTGTCGACGCTACGCGGCGAGTCCTTCAGCCAGTTGCATATTGTCGGCGGCGGCTGCCAGAACGTCCTGCTGAACCAACTTTGCGCCGATGCTTGCGGCATCCGCGTAATAGCCGGTCCTATTGAAGCGTCCACACTCGGCAACATCGGTATCCAACTGATGACGCTGGATGAACTCAACAATGTCGATGACTTCCGCCAGGTGGTCACCGCCAATTACAACCTGACCACGTTTACCCCCAATCCTGACAGTGAGATTGCCCGCTATGTCGCGCAATTTCATTCAAAACGACAGACAAAGGAGCTTTGCGCATGACCACTCAACTGGAACAAGCCTGGGAACTGGCGAAACAACGCTTCGCCGCAGTAGGTATTGATGTCGAGGAGGCACTGCGCCAGCTCGATCGTCTGCCGGTCTCGATGCACTGCTGGCAGGGCGATGACGTAGCCGGTTTCGAAAACCCGGAAGGGTCGCTGACCGGCGGTATTCAGGCCACCGGCAACTATCCGGGTAAAGCGCGCAATGCCCATGAGCTACGCGCCGATCTGGAACAGGCGCTCAGCCTGATCCCTGGCCCTAAACGCCTGAACCTGCACGCCATCTATCTGGAATCCGATACCCCGGTCGCCCGCGACAAAATCAAACCGGAGCACTTTAAAAACTGGGTGGAGTGGGCAAAAGCGCATCAACTCGGTCTGGATTTCAACCCGTCCTGCTTCTCGCATCCGCTGAGCGCAGACGGCTTCACGCTGGCACACGCTGACGACACTATCCGCCAGTTCTGGATCGATCACTGCAAGGCCAGCCGCCGCGTATCCGCGTACTTTGGAGAGCAACTGGGCACGCCGTCGGTGATGAATATCTGGATCCCGGACGGCATGAAAGATGTCACCGTGGACCGCCTGGCCCCGCGTCAGCGCCTGATGGACGCGCTGGATGAGGTCATCAGCGAAAAACTGAACCCGGCGCACCATATCGACGCCGTCGAAAGCAAACTCTTTGGTATCGGCGCGGAAAGCTACACCGTCGGTTCCAACGAGTTCTACATGGGATACGCCACCAGCCGCCAGACCGCCCTGTGCCTCGATGCGGGCCACTTCCATCCGACAGAAGTGATCTCCGACAAAATCTCCGCCGCCATGTTGTACGTGCCGCGTCTGCTGCTGCACGTAAGCCGCCCGGTGCGTTGGGACAGTGACCATGTGGTGCTGCTGGATGATGAAACCCAGGCGATTGCCAGCGAGATCGTACGCCACAACCTGTTTGACCGCGTCCACATCGGTCTCGACTTCTTCGATGCCTCCATCAACCGCATCGCGGCATGGGTCATCGGCACCCGTAACATGAAAAAAGCGCTGCTGCGCGCCCTGCTGGAACCGACCGAACATCTGCGCCAACTGGAAGCCAGCGGCGATTACACCGCGCGTCTGGCGCTGCTGGAAGAGCAGAAGTGCCTGCCGTGGCAGGCGGTATGGGAGATGTATTGCCAGCGCCATGACACGCCAGCCGGCAGCCAGTGGCTGGAGAGCGTTCGCGCCTATGAGAAAGAGATTTTGAGCAAACGCGGTTAACGCATCATTGCCGGATGGCGCTGCGCTTATCCGGCCTACTGACACTCTCAACATCGTAGGCCCGATAAGCGCAGCGCCATCGGGCATTTACTAAGACAGGTACATCTTTTATGCAAAATATTCTCAACGCCTGGTTTGTTCAGGGAATGATTAAAGCCACCTCCGATGCCTGGTTGAAAGGCTGGGATGAGCGCAACGGCGGCAACCTGACGCTGCGTCTCGACGATGCAGACATCGCCCCCTTCAGCGCCGACTTCCATCGTACACCGCGCTACATCGCCCTGAGCCAGCCTATGCCGCTGCTGGCGAACACGCCGTTTATCGTAACCGGCTCCGGTAAATTCTTCCGCAACGTACAACTCGATCCCGCCGCCAATTTAGGCATCGTGAAAGTGGACAGCGACGGAGCGGGCTACCACATTCTATGGGGGCTGACGAACGAGGCGGTGCCCACCTCTGAGCTGCCGGCACATTTCCTGTCGCACTGTGAGCGCATCCAAACCACCCAGGGTAAAGATCGCGTGATCATGCACTGCCACGCCACCAACCTGATCGCCCTGACCTATGTGCTGGAAAACAGCACCGCGCTTTTCACCCGCAAACTGTGGGAAGGCAGTACCGAGTGTCTGGTGGTCTTCCCGGATGGCGTGGGCATTCTGCCGTGGATGGTGCCGGGTACCGACGAGATCGGCCAGGCCACCGCGCAGGAAATGCAGAAACATTCGTTGGTGCTGTGGCCGTTCCACGGCGTATTCGGCAGCGGCCCGACGCTGGATGAAACGTTTGGGCTGATCGATACCGCCGAGAAGTCCGCCGAAGTGTTAGTCAAAGTGCTGTCGATGGGCGGCATGAAGCAAACCATCAGCCGCGAAGAACTGATCGCGCTGGGTAAACGCTTTGGCGTCACCCCGCTTGCCAGTGCATTAGAACTGTATTGATAACAACATCGCGCCCCGCTCACTGAGACGGGGCGAACTCTGTCACCTGCAATCCAAACCATTCCCTATGGGAATCAACATCATGTGGAGTAAAAGCAATGAAAATAAAGACAAGCTTGATCCTCACCGTTGCCGCTCTGGCGTTGTCCGGTTCCGCTTTAGCTGAAGTTAAAATCGCCCTGGTGGCGAAATCGTTAGGTAATGGATTTTTCGAAGCTGCAAACATCGGCGCCCAAGAGGCTGCCAAAGAGATTGGTGATGTCAAAGTGATCTACACCGGTCCTACCACGACTACCGCAGAAGCGCAGATCGAGGTATTGAATGGGTTGATCGCTCAGGGTGTGGATGCGATCGCCATCTCCGCCAACGATCCCGATGCCGTCGTGCCCGTACTGAAAAAAGCGATGCAGCGCGGGATCAAAGTGGTCTCATGGGATTCCGGCGTGGCGCCTGCGGGCCGACAGATTCACCTTAACCCGTCGAATAATGCGCTGATCGGCGAAACCAACGTTAAACTCGCCGCCGATGCGCTGAAAGCGCTGAACGTGGAGAAAGGCGATGTGGCGATCCTGAGCGCCACTCCAACGTCGACTAATCAGAATATCTGGATTGCGGAGATGAAAAAGGTGCTTCCGCAGTATCCGTCCATCAATCTGGTGACCGTGGCCTATGGCGACGATCTCTCTGACAAGAGCTACCGTGAAGCGGTGGGACTGCTCAAATCTTACCCTGACCTGAAAGTGATCGTCTCCCCTTCTTCCGTCGGTATTGTTGCCGCGGCACAGGCGGTGAAGGATCAGGGAAAAATTGGCAAAGTGTATGTGACCGGCCTCGGCTTACCGTCTGAAATGGCGGGAGCAGTGAAGTCTGGCGCGTCGAAAAGCTTTGCTATCTGGAACCCTATCGATCTGGGCTATGCGGCAACGTATCTGGCGGACGACCTGGTCAAAGGCACTGCCAGCAAAACTGAAGCCAATATGGGAAAACTGGGCAAAGTGAAACTGGATGCCGACGGCAATGGCGCAATGGCTGAGCCATTCGTCTACGATGCCAGCAACATTGATAAGTTCTCAAAAATCTTCTGATCCCAGGGTCACGCCGCCGGATGACGTTGTGCTTATCCGGCCGGCGAGTACCGATACGTTTTGTAGGCCGGATAAGCGTTAGCGCCATCCGGCAACGCTACATGAAGAGGAGAACTGACATGTCCACCCCTTTACTACAACTTCATGGGATCACCAAGATATTCCCCGGCGTGCGCGCCCTTGAGAATGTGCAGCTCGATCTCTGGCCTGGAAAAGTGACCGCTCTGGTGGGCGAAAATGGCGCGGGTAAATCCACGCTGGTCAAAGTGATGACTGGCATCTATCAGCCTGAAGAGGGGGAAATCCTCTACAAGGCTATTCCTGTTCGGCTCCCGAATCCGGAAGCGGCGCATAAAATCGGTATCACCGCAATTCATCAGGAAACGGTGCTGTTCGATGAGCTGTCGGTGACCGAGAATATTTTTGTCGGCCAGTACCTGTATAAAGGTCTTCTCAAAAAGCTCGACTGGCCAGAAATGCACCGTCGTGCGCAGGCGATCCTCACCCGGCTTGAGGTGCAGATCGATCCGCACGCGACGCTGAAAACCCTGAGCATCGCCCAGCGTCATATGGTGGCCATTGCCCGGGCCCTCTCCTTTAAGGCCCAGGTGGTGATTCTTGATGAACCGACCGCCGCACTGTCACAACACGAAATTCTGGAGTTCTATCAAATCGTTGAGCGCCTGAAGCAGGAAGGCAAAGCGATTCTGTTTATCTCCCACAAGTTCGATGAAATCTTTGAACTGGCGGATCGCTACACCATTCTGCGCGACGGCGCGTTCGTCAGTTCCGGCGACATCCATGAAATTAGCGAAGAACGGATGGTCGCCATGATGGTGGGACGCGCCATTACCCAGACCTTCCCCAAAGAGGCCTGTGAGAAAGGCGAGACGGTGCTGGAGGTGAAAAATCTCTGCCATCCCACCGAATTTGCTCACATTGATTTCACCCTAAGAAAGGGGGAGATCCTCGGCTTCTACGGACTGGTAGGTGCGGGACGTACTGAGCTGATGCAGGCGTTGTCCGGCGTTTCCCGACCTTCTCACGGGGAGATCCGCCTCAACGGGAAGGCGGTGCATTTTCATCAGCCCGCCGATGCGATTCGCGCCGGCATTGTCTATGTGCCGGAAGAGCGGCAAAAACAGGGGGCAATCATTGAAATGAGTATCGCCGAGAACATCAGCCTGCCGCAGTTGAGTAAGCTGAATCCGCGCGGTGTGCTCAATGCGGCGCGGGAGTGGCAACTGGCGGACAGCTACGCCAAACGCTTGCAGGTCAAAGCCTTTAGCTGGCGTCAGGCGGTCGAAACGCTTTCTGGCGGCAATCAGCAAAAGGTAGTGATCGGCAAATGGCTCGCCACCCATCCTGAAGTGATTATTCTCGACGAACCGACCAAAGGGATTGATATCGGCTCGAAGGCGGCTGTGCACCAGTTTATGTCCGAACTGGTGGCGCAAGGGCTGGCGGTAATCATGGTCTCTTCAGAACTCCCGGAAGTCATGGGCATGGCGGACAGAATTATCGTCATGCACGAAGGGCTGATGGTCGCACAATACCGCGCTGGTGAAGCCACGGCGGAGGCCATTGTCAGCGCCGCCAGCGGCATCGGGAAGGAGGCTGCATAATGGTTCAACGTCTGCTCAAACATCGCGAAGCCCTGCTGGCAGCGGTCATCCTCCTGATGATCGCCGTTATCGGCAGTCGCGTCCCGTCGTTTGTCTCCCCCGGCAACCTGGTCGAGATCTTCAATGACACGGCCATTCTTATCATCCTGGCGCTCGGGCAAATGATGGTGTTGCTAACCAAAGGTATCGATCTGTCGATGGCCGCCAATCTGGCGCTCACCGGGATGATCGTCGCCCTGCTCAACTTCCAGCATCCTGAGCTCCCCGTCTGGGCGTTGATGTTACTGGCAACCGCCTGTGGTCTGATGATGGGGACGATCAACGGTCTGCTGGTCTGGAAATTAGGTATTCCGGCGATTGTGGTCACGCTCGGCACCATGAGCATTTATCGCGGCATTATCTTTTTGCTGTCGAACGGCGGCTGGATTAACTCGCATCAGATGAGCGACAGTTTCCTCGCACTCCCCCGTTTCGCCATCTTTGGCCTGCCGATACTGAGCTGGTGCGCCATCGCCGCCGTTATCGTGGTGAGCTACTTCCTGCGCTACAGCCGTACAGGGAGGGCGCTGTACACCGCAGGCGGTAATGCCACCGCGGCGTATTACACCGGGATCAACGCCGGGAAAATGCAGTTCGTCAGCTTCTGCCTGTCGGGTGCCCTCGCGGGTTTCTGCGGCTACCTGTGGATTTCCCGATTCGCTGTTGCCTATGTCGATGTAGCTAACGGTTTTGAGTTACAGGTTGTGGCAGCCTGTGTGATTGGGGGTATCAGTACGATGGGAGGGATCGGGCGCGTTCTCGGCTGCCTGTGTGGCGCGTTGTTCCTTGGCGTGATCAATAACGCATTGCCCGTCATTGGCATCTCACCTTTCTGGCAGATGGCGATTTCCGGCGCGGTGATCGTGATTGCCGTTCTGCTCAACGAACGCAGCAATAAACACAAAGGCCGTTTAATTCTTCGCAACGCGGCACTGGCACGGCAAAAACAGGCGGTGAACTCATGAGTAAAGTGATGACGTCTGAAGCGATCGACCGCACTCCCGACGCGCGCGCGGGCTGGCAACGCCTGTTGTGCTGGGAAGGTTTTCTGTTTGCCGTCACCCTGGCGGTGTTTATCGTCAATGCGCTGGCCTCGCCGTACTTCCTCAATATCTGGAATCTCTCCGACGCGACGTTCAACTTCACCGAAAAAGCGATCATCGTGCTGCCGATGGCGATGCTGATTATCGCCAGGGAGATCGATCTCTCGGTGGCATCAACTCTGGCGCTCAGTTCAACAGCCATGGGGTTCTGCGCAGCAGCAGGAATGGATACCCCTCTGCTGGTCTGCGTCGGGCTGGGAACCGGACTCTTATGCGGGCTGCTGAACGGCATCCTGGTCACGCGGTTCAACCTCTCGTCCATCGTGATCACCATCGGCACTATGAGTTTGTATCGCGGCATAACCTACATTCTGCTTGGCGATCAGGCGCTGAATGCTTACCCGGAAAGCTTTGCGTGGTTTGGCCAGGGCTATGTCTGGGGGGCACTGTCGTTCGAGTTCGCGCTGTTTATCGTGCTGGCGGTTGTGTTCACCTTCCTGCTGCACAAAACGAACTTTGGCCGGCGCACCTACGCCATCGGTAATAACCCGGTTGGCGCGTGGTATTCCGGCATTAACGTCAAGCGCCACAACCTGATTTTATTCGCCCTGGTCGGACTCATGGCGGGACTGGCCGCCGTGTTACTCACCTCCAGACTTGGCAGTACACGTCCCACCATCGCGATGGGCTGGGAGCTGGCCGTGGTGACGATGGCAGTGCTGGGTGGCATCAATATTCTCGGCGGTTCCGGCAGTATGACCGGCGTCATTATCGCGGCGTTCCTGATGGGGCTGGTGACCTTCGGCCTGAGCCTGCTCAATGTGCCGGGCATCGTCATGTCGATCATTATCGGCGCGATGCTGATTGTGGTGATCTCACTGCCCATCCTGACGCGCCGGGTTATGCAACGACGACGAATCTGAATCCCTCCGGCGACATGGAGTTTTGCCGCCGGAAATATCATCACTTTAAGGAGAAAAAACATGAGCTTTATGCTGGCACTTCCGAAAATCAGTCTGCATGGCGCGGGCGCGATTGGCGATATGGTGAACCTCGTTGCCAATAAGCAATGGGGTAAAGCGCTGATCGTCACCGACGGTCAACTGGTTAAGCTGGGCCTGCTCGACAGCCTGTTTGCGGCGCTGGATGAGCACAAAATGTCGTACCACCTGTTCGATGACGTGTTCCCGAACCCAACCGAAGCGCTGGTACAAAAAGGCTACACGGCCTATCAGGACGCGAAATGTGATTACATCATCGCCTTTGGCGGCGGAAGCCCGATCGATACCGCTAAAGCCGTGAAAATCCTCACAGCAAACCCTGGTCCCTCCACGGCGTACTCCGGCGTGGGTAAAGTGAAAAACCCCGGTGTGCCGCTGGTTGCTATCAATACCACCGCGGGGACAGCCGCCGAGATGACCAGTAACGCGGTAATTATCGATTCCGGACGCCAGGTGAAAGAGGTCATCATCGATCCAAACATCATCCCGGACATCGCCGTGGACGATGCCAGCGTGATGCTGGAAATTCCGACCTCCGTGACGGCGGCAACCGGTATGGATGCACTGACCCATGCCGTGGAGGCGTATGTTTCTGTTGGCGCGCATCCGCTGACTGACGCCAATGCGCTGGAAGCGATTCGTCTGATCAACCTGTGGCTGCCAAAAGCGGTCGATGAGGGCCACAACCTGGAAGCGCGCGAGCAGATGGCGTTTGGTCAGTATCTGGCGGGTATGGCATTTAACAGCGCCGGTCTGGGGCTGGTTCACGCCCTGGCGCACCAGCCGGGTGCCACGCATAACCTGCCGCACGGCGTTTGTAACGCCATCCTGCTGCCGATTATCGAAAACTTTAACCGCCCGAACGCAGTAGCGCGTTTTGCCCGCATTGCGCAGGCGATGGGTGTTGATACCCGTGGTATGAGCGATGAAGCTGCGAGCCAGGAGGCCATCAACGCCATCCGCGCACTGAGCAAACGCGTCGGTATTCCGGCAGGTTTCAGCCAGCTCGGCGTCACCAAAGAGGATATCGAAGGCTGGCTGGACAAAGCACTGGCTGACCCCTGCGCGCCGTGTAACCCGCGTACTGCCAGCCGCGACGACGTGCGCGAGCTGTACCTGGAGGCGCTATGATCCGCAAAGCGTTCGTGATGCAGGTGAATGCCGACGCGCACGAGGAGTATCAGCGCCGTCACAATCCCATCTGGCCGGAGCTGGAAGCTGTACTGAAGGCTCACGGCGCGCATCATTACGCGATCTATCTCGATACGGCGCGTAATCTGCTGTTTGCCACCGTGGAGATTGAGTCTGAAGACCGCTGGAATGCCGTTGCCAGCACGGACGTTTGTCAGCGCTGGTGGAAGCATATGCGCGATGTCATGCCCGCGAACCCGGATAACAGCCCGGTGAGCGCAGAGCTGAAAAACGTGTTTTATCTGGAGTAACAAATAAGCCCGGTGAGCGTCGTCGCCACCGGGCCCCTTCGTTTAGAAATAATATTTAAAGCGAACGCGACCACCATAACGATTATCAGAATCGTCACCGTTCACGTTATCTCCGTCGCTGTCCAGAATCGAATAATATGCGCCAAGGTAAATATTGAAGTTTTGCATATTCATCACGTTAGCGAACTGATAAGAAGCGTGAATAGTATGAATGTCATAGGTGCCTTCATTGTTAATCCAGCAGCCGTCATCACACACTACCCCGGCAAAGTCATCAATCTTGTTATGTGCGTAGATATAACCCAGCTCAAAGCGTTTCCACAGCGCGTTCACCCCGGTCGTAAAATCTTTTTCGTTGTTGGCATCAAGATAAGCGGTGTTCAGGTTCACCACGATGCCATTCTCCGGATCGGCCTTTAAACCGTTCCATGTCATCGTCATACCGTAGCCGGTACGATCGGACTGATCGACAAATTTACCGTTTGAGTTGGTGTAGCCATAAGCGTTATTGACCACGTTCGATTCCATCGCTGCAGCAACAGAGAACGCATCCTGTGACCATGAAATAACCGGACGCAAGTAGGCAACATTTTTCTGTTGATCCATTTTCCGACCGTGAAATTCATCATCGTTATAGAGTGAAGTCCCTTCTTCCAGCAGGGTGTTTAACTCAAAGTACCAGTTATCCACCTGCTTGCTGACAAGGAAGTTGCCACCGGCATCAGAACGACCACGACCTTCTTTCATCATGTAGATATAACCGCTGCCGTCGTCATACAGATCGTTGGCGGTATTCCCCGAATGCTCAACAAAGGTATCCTGATTCAGTGGGAACATATCGTAGGCTTCGAAGCGTCCGACCTTCACTTTCCAGTCATTTTCTTTACCAAAGAAGAAAACGGCATCATCGATATTCACCATGCCCTTCATATCACCTAACGGTTGGGCAGAGAATCCGGCGTAATAACCATTATCCAGCTTACGCATGCCATCAAAGCCCAGCAAAATTCGGCCATTGATATTCCACTGTTCGTTAGTCGGATCGCTACCAACATTGGCATTGGTCATTGCCAGCAGGCCATGATTACTTTCCGCATCCATGTTGAATTCAACATCACCATAGATTTTCAGATCCCCATAACCGGAAAGCAGCAGATTCGGTGACGCGGCATTCTTTTTCGTCTCTTCCGCTGAGGCCTGGCCGTTTACTGGCGTGTTGCCCTGCGCCGCTTTAATTTCACGGATTTCAGTTGCCTGCTGGATCTGTAATTGCTGAACCTGATTTTCCGCCTTCGCTGCCCGGTTTTCTGCCGCTTCCAGTCGCGCTTCCAGCTGTTCGAGTCGTTGTTCCAGTGTCATTTTTTGCGTTTTAGCAAAACAATTATTCGCTATTAATAATAGACCTATTGCTAAAGCCAACGTCGATTTATTCATTTATTCGCGTTCCTTTAAATAAATAATGAACAGCATATTCCCTTTAGAAATACGCAGAATGAATAACAAAGTAATATGTATTATTTTTATATTTTACAACGGTAGCAATTGACAAAAATAACAATCAACTGTTACGACACTACAGGCCATTAATTACTAGCACGCAGCTTTCTTTGTGTAAACGCAGAAAGCTTTCAGTTCGTGAGGAATATAACAAAAGGGCTAAAATAAACGAAATATCATAAAAACAATTAAATATGAATTATGAGAACAAATAATCAGAAGTAATCATTCGAGGGTGCCTTTTGCATACCATACCGATGAAATTCCAGGTTCGCTAAGCTTTGCTCGGCCACCAGAATCGCCTGGGTATCCGCTTCCAGCGCTTTAAAAATATGCTCCTGATCGGCGGGATAACAAATATAGTCGCCCTCACCTAATACCTCTGGCGCTTCCGTCAGTCCAACCAGCGCTTTTCCCTTCGTCACAATAATATGTTCGATCGAGCCCTGTGGATGCGGCTGAGAAATACGGTCGGCACCTGGCTGGGTCAATAGCAGATAGATATCGCGCCGTGCGCCCGGCGGGCAGGCGGCCAGTAAAATCGCCTGATAGTGCGCCTGTTCGGCCACCACTTTTGTCCCTTCACCGCATCGGATCACCTGCGTTTTTTGCGCCTGCGGCTCCAGCAGTCGCGCAAAGGGAATATCCAGCGCCACGCAAAGCGACCAGAGGGTTTCCAGGCTAGGATTACCATTTCCCGCTTCCAGTTGGGAAAGCGTCGACTTGGCGATCCCAGCCCGGCGGGCGATTTCTGCCAGCGACAACCCTGTCCGCTGACGTTCGCGAACCAGACTTTTGGCGATCACGCTGATGGGTTGTGTCATACACGACTCCATGTTTTTTATATCGAACGAATCGTTCATCTTGTAAAACACCTGTGTTGCGTTCATTATAATGGAAATTCGTTCGATATGGCTAAATCATGGCGCACTTCTTCTCCTGTCTAAAGGCAGACACGATAAAAGCAATCTTTCTGGTTTGCCTGGCTGTGGGCGTAGTGGGGATGTCCTACGGTTCACTGGCGATGGCTTACGGCTTCCCGGTTTGGGTACCGTTTGTACTCTCTATTTTTGTGCTGGCGGGGGCATCCGAATTTATGTTTATTGGCATTGTTGCCAGCGGCGGCAATCCGTTAGCCGCCGCCGCTGCGGGCTTATTGGTTAATGCCCGTCATGTCCCGTTTGGCGTGACGGTACGCGATCTGGTCGGCACCCGCGCGGCGAGCTTTTTCGGCTGTCATATTATGAATGATGAAAGTGTGGTGTTCGGTCTGTCGCAGAAAACCCCGGAGCAGCGAAAAGCCGCCTACTGGCTGTGTGGCCTCGGCGTCGCCATTCTGTGGCCGCTGGGAACCTTACTGGGTACGGTAGTGGGTCAGTTGCTGCCCGCCCCTGAAACTATCGGGCTGGACGCCGTGTTTCCGGCCATCCTGCTGGCGCTCGTTGTCCCGGCGTTTAAAAACCGCACCACCCTGATTCGTGGCCTGAGCGGTGCCGTCGTGTCGCTCGCCGCCGTTCCTTTTACCCCGGTCGGACTGCCGGTTCTGCTCTCTCTGCTGGGTTTACTGACGAGGAAAAAATAATGGGCAACATGACGCTGTTCATCGTCGGCATCGCCATTTTATCGGCAGGAACCTACTTGATGCGCCTTGGCGGCGCCAAACTCGGCAGCCGCCTGGCACTCTCTGAACGCTCTCAGGCGCTGTTATCCGATGCGGCTACGGTGCTGCTGTTTTCCGTCGCGCTGGCCACCACTTTTTATGAAGGTGAGCACTTTGCCGGCATGGCGCGCGTCCTCGGCGTCGCATTCGCAGTCTTCCTCGCCTGGCGAAAAATGCCATTGATCGTAGTGATTATCGCCGCTGCCGTGGTTACAGCATTGCTGCGGATAGCGGGAATACACTAAAAAAGCGCCCGCGGGCGCCCTTGACGTTTCAACGACAATTTGTCGTTCAGGTTTTCGTTATCTGTTTGTCTATCCAGGTGATAACAGAGCCAATATCCAGCGTTTTCTCCTGGTCTACCGTTAATACCGGCCCGAGCCGCATTGGCTCAGCGCGTTCTGCCAGTTGCGCCAGTTCTGGCAGATACTCCTCACCAGGGTGACCCGGCTTACGCGCCTGTAGTCGCGTGGCGTAGCGCGTCACCGCCAGCTCGGGCGTGATGTGATTCCACACCTCCACCACCTTCTCAACGCCAGCCTGCTGCAATAGCTGCTGCAACGTCTCGCGAGGCTGAAAGCCAAACCAGGCATCAACCAGCCAGACAACGCTTGCCGGAGAGTGGCCAATAATAGACCAGATCACCTCATAGGCCGCACAGCCCAACTGTCGGTTGAAAGGCCGGTCGATATCCGTAAAGCGCGCCATAAACGGCTCTTTGATCCCATCAATAGTCAGCAGCGGCAGACTGAATGTCTCGGAGAGCTGACGGGTAATCGTACTTTTGCCTGAAGCGGGGATCCCGTTGATTAAAATGACTGTTTTACAGTCTGGCAAGAGGTGTCGTTTCATAGCAGCGCGACCACCTCTTCGCGGGAACTTGCCGCCCGCAGCTTCGCCATGCGTTCATCGTTATCGAGTAACGCGACAATGGCACGAATGCCCTCTTCAATATGCGCATTACTGTCCTGCGCGCCAAACATAATGACAATGTCAGCGGCTTCACTGTCGGCAAACTGAATCGGCTTATCCAGCAACACCATGCTAAAACAGTTACGCTTCACCCCACACTCAGGACGAGCATGGGGGATCGCGACACCTTCATCAAACACATAATACGCCCCATGACTGAGGGTGTTGTCGATAACCGCCTGACCGTATTCCGCTGAAATATACCCTTTTGCGACCAATGGACTGGCCGCCAGTTGAATCACCTTCTGCCAGTCCGTTTCCGCTACGCCAACCTGAATCGCATCGGCCTCGATAAGTAATTCTTTTATCGTCATGACGACTCCCTAAGAGCTTAATGCACCCGGCTTTAAATATTCCGGCGAATAACATTACGTAACTCATCTATACGCACAAAAAGCGAATCAATTTCCTGGCGATGCGTTTGGCTTTTGGCATAAACCGACAGCGCCCGGTTATAGGTAAGCATTAATGCTTTCTGTATTTCGCCATTACCTGGGTTGCCCTGTAGTTCATCTTCCAGCCTGGCGATTTCTCCCGCCAGAACACGGGATTGTTCATCATAATCTTCCGGCGGGCGTGTTTCTTTTTTCCATAACGATTTCAAAGATTCAAACATAGCGATCCCCCGCCCTGATGGACAACAGGGCAACAAAATATCATTCATTAATAACGGGATTATTTAAATAACGCGATCTTTTCCATTAATACCTGGGTTACCGCATTATTTGCCGGAATTAAAAACTTACGTACGCTGTCATTCACCTTGCCTTTCTCAAATGTGTTTTTACACTGGTCGACCCACTGCACGTTCATTTCCGTACCGACATTCACTTTATTAATGCCCTCGGTGACCGCCAGACGCATATCGTCATCACTCACCCCCGTTCCACCGTGTAATACCAGCGGAACACCGGTCGCGGCGCTGATCTCTTTCAGCCGCTGATGTTGAATCTGCGCCTTGCCGGTATACAGGCCGTGCACCGTACCTACCGACACCGCCAGCATGTCGACCTGCGTCTCATCAACAAAGCGTTTGGCATCTTCTACTGTCGTAAAGCAGATATCTTCTGCTGCCACCGCTTTACCATCCTCTGAGCCGCCGATAGCGCCGAGCTCGCCTTCTACCGTAATATTTCGTGGCCGCGCCATCTCCACCACGATACGGGTATTACCGATATTCTCTTCCAGTCCCAGGTGCGAGCCGTCATACATGACCGAGGAGAATCCGGCGTTCATCGCCGTCTCAATAGCGCTGATATCAGAGCAATGATCCAGATGCAGGCAGGTCGGAACATTCTCGCTCTCCGCCAGCGAACGCACCGCATCCACTAACAGGCGATAGCCCAGATATTCCGCCGTCCCGGTTGAAATCTGAATCATCAACGGGCTATTCGTTTTTTGCGCCGCTTTAAAAAACGCGGGCAGCATTTCAATACAGTGCAGGTTAAAAGATCCAATCGCTTTGAAATTTCTTTCCTGGCCGATTTTAAGGATCTCGTTGAAGTTATACAGACTCATGAACATTTTCCCCTTTTGGCTTAGCGGATTTACCGTTTACGAACCATGCCAGTGCGGCAACAAAAACAATGAACAACGCAACAAAGAGCCAGTTATTCTGGAAGGCGTGGCCTAAGACGAGGCCAGAGCTGATGACGTCTGAATCGCTGAACGTGACGCCGGTGAAACCGTAGGTTTCCAGCATCGGCACCAGAATCGCAGGCAAGAAGGTGATGAACAAACCGTGAACCACGCCGCCGATCATCGCCCCGCGACGACCGCCCAGCGCATTCCCAAAGACCCCCGCCGTACCACCGGCAAAGAAGTTAGTTAGCAGACCCGGCAGAATCATCGCCAGACCAAACATCGGGAACACCAGCATGCCGATGATGGAACCGACGGTTGTTGCCAGGAATCCAACAATCACCGCGTTGGGCGCATAAGGGAACAGAACCGGGCAATCCAGCGCGGGCTTCGCATCCGGGACGATACGCATGGCGATACCGCGAAACGCCGGTACCAGTTCGTTGAGCAATAACCGCACGCCGCTGTAAAGCACGAAGACGCCAGCCACAAACTGAATGGACTGCATGAAGGCATACATCAGGTAGTTAACACCGCCAGAGAACTGGGCGATATATTCCGGACCCGCCGCCAGCGCCGGAATGAGGTACATCGGCACCATCACGACCGCCATTGCGAGGTAGGTATCCTGTAAGAACTTGAAGTTATCAGGTAATTCGAGGTCTTCCGTGGATCGAGACCCTTTGCCCACCACTTTAGCCACCGCCGCCTGAACCAGGTAGCCAATGGTGCAAAAGTGTCCCAGCGCCACATCATCCGAGCCGGTAATACGTCTGACCACCGGTTGCGCCAGCGCAGGCATCAGAACCGCCATAATGCCACCAAAAATACCGCCGGTCAGAATCAGCGGAAGCCCGGTCAGACCCGATTTATAGCCAATGACCGCGCCAATGGTCGCCATCCACAATAACGCCTGTCCTGTCAGGAAGATGTATTTCAGCGGTGTCAGACGCGCGATGATGATATTGACGGCAAAAATCACCATCAGGGTCAATGCCACTTCCGATCCCAACTCGCGGTTAGCCAATCCAGCAATGGCGGCCACATCGGTAATGTAGCCTTTCATGCCAAATCCCTGAGTAAAAATGTCGTTCAGGAAGGTCAGCGTGGCGACAATAATGTTTATCCCGGCCATCATAATTAAAAAACCGAGCAATGTTTTAAACGTACCTTCTGCGGTTTTTCCCGGTGATTTCTTTTGCAGGATAAGCCCGAGCATCGCGATAAAAGCAATTAATATCGATGCCTGACCGAGCAAATCTTTAACGATGAATTCAACGAAGCTATTCATAATGGGCTACCTTCAGATTCCGCTCTTTTAAAAACGCGACGATCTTGGCTTCAATTTCGTCTTTGTCTGTGAGCTTATTCAGAACCACGACCCGTTTAATTTCTTCTTCACTGGCATCGGCCGTTAAGATGTCAGCAAAGGTTTTTTGCGTCAGGATCATGTCGGATTTAAACGCCCCTGCTTCGGATACCGTGGTATGTTCGATATGAGCAGGAATTTCCAGTTTCTTTAAAACCGCTTTCGCCGTCATTTCAATAGCAAAACTTGAACCGAGGCCGCAGCCACATACGCAAAGAATTTTCAGCATGTAAGGTCTCCTCAAATAATATTGAGTTGTTTGGCAAGTTTGTAATGATGTCCTTCTGTATCAACCAGACGTTTTTTCATACTTATGAGATCAATCGGAATAGGTTTATTGCTTTGATTTATAATAATCGCTTTATTTTTCATCCCTGACTGGATACACCGAACCACTTCGCTCGCCATAATGGTACCCTGATAAATTTCTTCACAGGTCGGATCGCCATTACGTAAACCGTAACCGACAATCGTTTTACGGATTCGCTCGCCAATACGCGGCTCGAGTTGCTTAATCATTGTATCAATCGCTCCCTGAAAACCGGGAGAGTATTCCCTGGTGTAGCCTTCTGAGCACAGAATAATCACGCTGTTCTGGACGATCAGTTTCTGCTTCACCCGTTCCGCTATGGTTTCAAGCGGCATCTGGGACTCCGGAATCAGGGCAATATCCGCATTACATTTAATGGCGGATTGCAGGGTTAATTCACCACAATACCCGCCCAATAATTCCACCATAAATACGCGACCGGGTAGCGCTCTGCCCGTGTTTCTTAAACGCGAAACCTCCTTAATTATCTGTTCGCAGGCAGTCGAAAAACCAATCGTATAATGGCTGCCATAAACATCATTATCGATAGTCATCCCTACGCCAAAACAATTAATATCAAACTCGCTCAGGGTATTGAGAAACTGTAAACTACCGTCGCCGCCAGCCATAATCAGCACATCAATGTGCAGCGACTTGAGTTTTTTGGCGATCGTTTCATATTCGCTACGCTGCAACTTACGGGTTGTTCTTCCCGAGGTAATGATCGGTATCGCCGCGATAGAAAAATCAACCAAATCTCGCCATGTCACGTCATGGTGATTTTTCTCCAGCAACCCGGGAATACCACCATTGAATAACGTAATTTTTGCATCCGCGAGTCTGGCAATCTGGAATATAAAATTATTGATTCCAGCAACGTCTCCACCACTAATGACAATACCAATTTTCATTGTGTTTCCTCCGCAGCGCCCGTGGAAACATTCTTCCCTGACTTCAAGACTCATATTTGCAATAAAGATCACACAATGCTGATAAATTTGTTAGAGAGTAGTATTGACAGCCATCATAATAAGGCATTTTTTGTGACATTAATCACATTTAAAATTAGCGACGGAGTTAACACTTATTTTTTTATTTATTTAGATATCATTGAGTTAATGCAGAGAGGAAAATCCCTCATCTTCGAACTGTTTTTCCTTTAGCAGACGTATTTTATAAAAAGATAAAAATGTGATTGAGACCCCATTTTTATTTTCAGTTAGTGACTTTGGAGGGAAAAAAAGGGACTGGAAGGGAATAGCAGAGACAAAAAAAGCGCCTCAAGGGCGCTCTTTCGACGATGAAGATGAACTTATTTCAGCAGTTCCGCCGTCATGTGCACGCGGTTACCGGTGTAAGCCTGAGTGATTTTATAGGAGCTGGCACCCGCTTGTTCAGCCTGCGCAGCGATTTTTGCTTCAGTGCTTTCCAGAGTAGAACCGGTCGCTGTCACGGACTGGGCAGCGAAAGAGCCGAAAGAGGTAGCGAGAGCGATAACTGCGACAAAAGTTTTGATGCTTTTCATGATATAAACCCTTTAAATTAGTTGTTTGAGTAAGGCACCTTGCCTTGATGTGATAAATAATAGGCCGTTACTCAGACAACTAAAAGCGGAAGGATTTGCCCATCTTATTCAAATTAACTGAACATATATCACTCAGCGATTAAACGCTGTGGATGAGTATAAATGGTTGCCTTGCCCGGCTTACAGAACCCCACCAGCGTCAGATTGCAGCGCTCGGCGACTTCAACCGCCAGCGTGGTGGCGGCAGAAACAGCAAACAGGATCTCTACGCCGCACATTGCGGACTTCTGCACCATCTCATAGCTCGCACGACTGGAGACCAGCGCCGCTCCCGGCAGCCAGCTTTCTCCCTGCGCAGCACGTCGCCCCAGCAGTTTATCCAGCGCAACATGTCGACCAACATCTTCATGCCCGCCCGCCAGTTCGCCTGATGGCATCACCCACGCCGCAGCATGCGTACATCCGGTGAGTTGTCCCACGGGCTGAAAATCCTTCAGATGCCTTAACGCCTGATCAAGCCTGGCGAGGTTAAAGGTCTGGGTGAAGGGCAGCGGCTGTACGGGTTTGCCAATGTCGTTGAGTTGCTCAACGCCGCATACGCCACAGCCGGTGCGTCCGGCCAGCGCGCGACGACGCTCTTTCAGCCCCATAAAACGGCGACTGGAAAGTTCGATCTGGACTTCAAGGCCGTTACAGGAAGGGACAACATCCATGCCATAGATCTCGCGCGGGCTGTCAATAATCCCCTCGGAGAGGGAAAAACCGACCGCAAAGTGTTCCAGATCTTTCGGCGAAGCCATCATCACAACATGAGAAATGCCGTTATAGACCAGCGCAACGGGCACCTCTTCGGCTACCTCATCCGGCTGAGGATGTTGTAAATCCTCACGTCTCCAGAGGTTAATCAGCCGAGAACTCGTGACATTTATCACATTTTTAACTTCTTTTGGATGTATCTTATTCACTTTCTTTTAACCGTAGAAGAACACACATACCAACATTGTGGTATTCTGTCACAAGCCCCTCCTGGATGGGGGGAATTGACCCAATTCTGGACCTTTGCGGTCCCGTCCGCAAAGAAAAATAACAACCACACCCCACGCGCTCACTAATATGAATGTGAAAGGGATGTGACAATGTCGAAAAGGAGCAAACCATGCAGGTCAGCAGAAGGCAGTTCTTTAAGATCTGCGCTGGCGGTATGGCAGGCACCACGGCGGCGGCACTGGGCTTTGCGCCCGGCGTAGCGCTCGCGGAAACACGGCAATATAAACTGCTGCGCACCCGCGAAACCCGTAATACCTGCACTTACTGTTCCGTTGGTTGTGGGCTATTGATGTACAGCCTCGGTGACGGTGCAAAAAACGCCAAAGCGTCTATCTTCCATATCGAAGGTGACCCGGACCATCCGGTCAATCGTGGTGCGCTCTGCCCGAAAGGGGCCGGTCTGGTGGACTTTATCCACTCCGAAAGCCGCCTGAAATTCCCTGAGTACCGCGCGCCAGGCTCGGATAAATGGCAGCAGATCAGCTGGGATGAGGCATTTGACCGCATCGCTAAGCTGATGAAAGAAGACCGCGATGCCAACTACATTGCGCAAAACGCCGAAGGCGTTACCGTTAACCGCTGGCTTTCTACCGGGATGCTGTGTGCTTCCGCGTCCAGTAATGAAACCGGCTTTTTAACGCAAAAATTTACCCGCGCGCTCGGTATGCTCGCGGTCGACAACCAGGCGCGTGTCTGACACGGACCAACGGTAGCAAGTCTTGCTCCAACATTTGGTCGCGGTGCGATGACCAACCACTGGGTCGACATCAAGAACGCCAACCTCATCGTGGTGATGGGCGGTAATGCCGCTGAAGCACACCCGGTCGGGTTCCGCTGGGCGATGGAAGCGAAAATTCACAACGGCGCGAAGCTGATTGTGATCGATCCTCGCTTTACGCGTACGGCGTCGGTAGCCGATTTCTACACACCTATTCGTTCTGGTACTGACATTGCCTTCCTGTCAGGCGTCATCCTGTACCTGCTAACTAACGAAAAATATAACCGCGAATACACCGAAGCCTATACCAACGCCAGCCTGATCGTGCGTGAAGATTTTGGCTTCGATGATGGCCTGTTTACTGGCTATGACGCGGATGCACGCAAGTACGACAAAACCAGTTGGAACTATGAGCTGGACGAAAACGGCTTTGCGAAACGCGATACCACGCTGCAACACCCGCGCTGTGTCTGGAACCTGCTGAAACAGCACGTCTCCCGCTACACGCCTGACATGGTGGAAAACATCTGCGGTACGCCAAAAGCCGACTTCCTGAAAGTGTGCGAGTACATTGCAGAGACCAGCGCGAAAGATAAAACCGCCTCGTTCCTGTATGCATTGGGCTGGACGCAGCACTCCATTGGTTCGCAAAACATCCGCACCATGGCGATGATTCAGTTGCTGCTCGGCAACATGGGGATGGCAGGCGGCGGCGTTAACGCCCTGCGTGGCCACTCCAACATTCAGGGGCTGACGGACCTGGGCCTGCTGTCGCAAAGTCTGCCGGGCTACCTGACGCTGCCAAATGAAAAACAGCCGGATCTGCAAACGTATCTGACCGCCAACACGCCGAAACCGCTGCTGAAAGATCAGGTCAACTACTGGGGCAACTACCCGAAATTCTTCGTCTCGTTGATGAAGGCCTTCTATGGTGACAAAGCAACGGCGGAAAATAACTGGGGCTTTGACTGGCTGCCGAAGTGGGACAAAGGGTACGACGTACTACAATACTTCGAAATGATGAAAGAGGGTAAGGTCAATGGCTACATCTGCCAGGGCTTCAACCCGGTCGCGTCATTCCCGAATAAAAACAAGACGATTGCCTCACTGTCTAAACTGAAGTTCCTGGTGACTATCGATCCGCTTAACACGGAGACCTCCACCTTCTGGCAAAACCACGGTGAGTCGAACGATGTGGATCCATCGAAAATCCAGACCGAGGTGTTCCGTCTGCCATCCACCTGCTTCGCCGAAGAAAACGGTTCAATCGTTAACTCCGGTCGCTGGCTGCAGTGGCACTGGAAAGGCGCTGACGCCCCGGGGATCGCGGTTACCGACGGTGAAATCCTGGCCGGGATCTTCCTGCGCCTGCGTAAGATGTATGCCGAACAGAGCGGTGCCAACCCGGAACAGGTGCTGAGCATGACCTGGAACTACACCACGCCACATGAACCGGCATCGGAAGAAGTGGCGATGGAGAGCAACGGCAAAGCGCTGGCCGATCTCATCGACCCGGCAACGGGCGCTGTGATCGTGAAAAAAGGCCAACAGCTCAGCTCGTTTGCCCAACTGCGTGACGACGGCACCACCTCCAGCGGCTGCTGGATTTTCGCCGGTAGCTGGACGCCGGAAGGCAACCAGATGGCGCGGCGCGATAACGCCGATCCATCCGGCCTCGGCAATACGCTGGGCTGGGCATGGGCATGGCCGCTGAACCGCCGCATCCTGTACAACCGTGCTTCCGCTGACCCGCAAGGCAATCCGTGGGATCCGAAGCGCCAAATCCTGAAATGGGATGGCGCGAAGTGGAGCGGGATGGATATTCCGGACTACAGCGCCGCCGCACCAGGCAGCGATGTCGGACCATTCATCATGCAGCCTGAAGGGATGGGTCGCCTGTTTGCTCTCGACAAGATGGCAGAAGGGCCGTTCCCGGAACACTACGAACCGTTTGAAACGCCGCTGGGGACCAACCCGCTGCATCCGAACGTTATCTCTAACCCTGCCGCCCGTATCTTTAAGGGCGACGCCGAAGCGCTGGGTAAAGCCGATAAGTTCCCGTACGTCGGGACCACGTATCGTCTGACCGAGCACTTCCACTACTGGACCAAGCATGCGCTGCTTAACGCTATCGCACAGCCAGAACAGTTTGTGGAGATCGGTGAAACGCTGGCGAATAAGCTCGGCATCGCGCATGGCGATACCGTTAAAGTCTCCTCTAACCGCGGCTACATCAAGGCCAAAGCCGTGGTGACCAAGCGTATTCGCACGCTGAAGGCAGATGGTAAGGATATCGATACTATCGGTATTCCCATTCACTGGGGCTATGAAGGCGTGGCGAAGAAAGGGTTCATTGCGAACACCCTGACACCGTCGGTGGGCGATGCAAACTCACAAACGCCGGAATTTAAGTCCTTCCTGGTGAACGTGGAAAAGGTGTAACGGAGACGACTTATGGCTTATCAATCGCAAGACATTATCCGTCGTTCCGCGACTAACGGTTTCACCCCCGCGCCGCGTGCGCGGGAACATCAGGAAGAGGTGGCGAAGCTCATCGACGTCACTACCTGTATCGGCTGTAAAGCCTGTCAGGTGGCCTGTTCAGAGTGGAACGACATCCGCGATGAAATCGGTAGCAACGTCGGGGTGTATGACAACCCGGCGGATTTAACCGCCAAATCCTGGACGGTGATGCGCTTCTCGGAAGTAGAGCAGAACGACAAACTGGAATGGCTGATCCGCAAGGACGGCTGTATGCACTGCGCCGATCCGGGCTGCCTGAAGGCATGTCCGGCAGAAGGGGCTATCATTCAGTATGCCAACGGGATTGTCGACTTCCAGTCTGAGCAGTGCATCGGCTGCGGTTACTGTATCGCCGGTTGCCCATTCGACGTGCCGCGACTGAACCCGGAAGACAACCGCGTCTATAAATGTACGCTGTGCGTTGACCGCGTGAATGTCGGCCAGGAGCCGGCCTGCGTGAAAACCTGCCCAACGGGTGCGATCCACTTTGGCACCAAAGAGGATATGAAAACGCTGGCAGGCGAGCGCGTGGCGGAACTGAAAACCCGTGGTTACGACAATGCGGGACTGTACGATCCGGCGGGCGTTGGTGGGACGCACGTGATGTATGTGCTGCACCATGCTGACAAACCGAATCTGTACCACGGTCTGCCGGAGAACCCGGAAATCAGCGCCACCGTGAAATTCTGGAAAGGGATCTGGAAGCCTCTTGCTGCGGTCGGCTTTGCCGCGACCTTTGCGGCCAGCATCTTCCACTACGTCGGTGTCGGTCCGAACCGTGCGGATGAGGAAGAGAACAACCTGCATGAAGAGAAAGACGATGAGGTGCGCAAATGAAAAAACGTGACACCATCGTGCGCTACACGGCGCCGGAACGCATCAACCACTGGGTCACCGCCTTCTGCTTCGTGCTGGCGGCGGTGAGCGGACTGGGCTTTTTCTTCCCGTCCTTCAACTGGCTGATGCAAATCATGGGGACACCACAGCTGGCGCGTATTCTGCACCCGTTTGTGGGCGTCATCATGTTTGCCTCGTTCATCATCATGTTCTTCCGGTACTGGCACCACAACCTGATCAACCGGGACGACATCTTCTGGGCGAAGAATATCCGCAAGATTGTCGTCAATGAAGAGGTGGGCGACACCGGGCGGTATAACTTCGGTCAGAAATGCGTGTTCTGGGCGGCGATTATCTTCCTGGTACTGCTGCTGGTGAGCGGTGTGATCATCTGGCGTCCGTACTTTGCGCCAGCGTTCTCCATTCCGGTGATCCGCTTCGCGTTAATGCTGCATTCATTTGCCGCCGTCGCGCTGATTGTGGTTATCATGGTGCATATTTACGCCGCGCTGTGGGTAAAAGGCACCATTACTGCGATGGTGGAAGGCTGGGTAACTCGCTCCTGGGCGAAGAAACATCACCCGCGCTGGTACCGTGAAGTTCGCGAGAAGCAGGATAAGACCCAACTGTAAGCAGAGGCGGCTCTGTTCGCGAGTCAAAAACGTGGCGCCGGATGCCTTTGTATCCGGCGCTTTTTTTATGGGTATCGTGCGGTTTTGACAACTTTTTGACAACTTTATACAGATAACAGACCAATCGGCGTTGGGGTCGCACAAGAATGGAGTCGATTCTTAAGACAAGGAGACGTACCGTGAATCTTAAACACCTCTTCGCAGTTCTGACATTAGGACTGCTTGCGACAACGACGTCGGCACAGCAGCCTGCGCCAAAAGTAGCCATTAAATCTGAACTGGCTTCTCCGTTGGTGCTGGAAAATAGCCAGGACAAAAACTACCTGAAAATCTCACTGACAGGCTTCCCCCTCAACGCCACCAAACGCAGTCCAATCAACCTCGCGCTGGTGATTGACCGCTCCGGTTCCATGGGTGGCGACCGCATTGAACAGGCAACAGAAGCCGCCGTGATGGCAGTGAATACCTTAAGCGCCGAGGACACACTCTCGGTAGTGATTTATGACGACGTCGTGGATGTCATTGTGCCTGCGGCCAAAGTCAGCAATAAAGCGAAACTTATCAGCCATATCCGTGAACGACTGACCGCACGCGGCGGTACCGCGCTGTTTGCCGGGGTCAGTCGCGGCATCAAAGAAACCAGTAAATTCCGCGATAAAGACCATGTTAACCGCATCATCCTGCTGTCTGATGGTCAGGCGAACGTTGGTCCCTCCTCCACCAGCGAACTGGCGGAACTGGGTAAAATTGCCGCCCGCAAAGGGATTGCTATCACGACGATGGGCATCGGTGAAGGCTACAATGAAGATCTGATGGCGGCGATCGCCCAGTACAGCGATGGCAACCACGTGTTCGTGCAAAACACCGATGCGCTGGAGAAGGCATTTGCCCATGAGTTTGGCGATGTGATGTCCGTCGTCGCTCAGGATGTGGTGGTGCAAATTAACGTCGCCGACAACGTTAAGCCGTTGCGCCTGCTGGGGCGTGAGGGTGAAATCCACGACAACATGGTTACCGTAAAACTGAACCAGCTTTACGCCAACCAGGAGAAATATGTCATGCTGGAGGTGCTGCCGGCGAAAGGCCAGGCCGCACAGCGCAAACCGCTCGCCGAGGTCAACGTCAGCTATAACAACCTTGCCACCGGGCAGAAAGAGCGCTGGGATGACAAGATGGCCGTCAGCTATACCGCCTCTGCCAGCGATGTTCAGAAAGCGCAGGTGGAAGATGTGGTCGTCGATTCCGCCATTCAGAAATCCGCCATCCAGAATGAGCAGGCGTTACAGCTCATGGATGAAGGCAAAATGGACGAAGCAAAAGCGATCCTGCGTGAAAACTCCAGTACGCTCAGTGCGTTACCCCTTAGCGCACCGGCTGCCAGAATGAAAGCGCAGGAAAGCGCAGAGGAAAACCTTAAATTGCTGGATAAAATGGAAAGTGAAAGCAAAGAAGCTTCGCGCAAATCGCTGAAAGAACAGAGCTATAAAACCAAAAACCAGAGTTCGAAATCGAACTGATCCACAAGGAGTGCTGGATGCTCAGACGCAAGCCGATTTATCTCGTCATCACGCTGATGTTTTTTATTCTGCTTGCTTACCTGGGCATTCGCACCCTGGAACATGAAGTTTTGTTGCGCCAGTACCAGGCTGAGGTTCTGGCGAAATCGCAAACGGCCAGCGTTGCCACGGGTATCGAAAATATCCTGCAGCAAAAAGCTTCGCGCCTGCATGCGATCGGCGATTTTATCGACCCTGCTGATGTCGCCACCCTCAGCACACTGAAAGAGAACGACAGCGACATTGCCAACGTTTTTATCCTGCGGAAGAATCATCTCCTCTATCCCGATGAGCATCAGCCGTTGAGCAACGAGGATAAAGAGTGGGTACGCCTGCTCAGCCCGCTGGTCAACGATCCTAGCCAACTTGCCAGCCACATGACGCACAGCGAACAGGACACGCCGCAGGCCGGCTGGTTTATTAGCTTTGAGACGCAGGAACCTCTGCTGATTTACTGGCGGCAGAAAGACGAGGCGATCGTCGGCTTTCGCCTCTCCTGGGTACAATTGATGATGGATATGGCGAACGGCATTCAGGTGAATCTGGAAGACCCGCAACAGATTGTCCGGGTGACGGAAAACGGCCGTCAGCTTTATCAGAACGCGCAGGCGGATTTGCGTCGGCTCACCTTACTGGACTCCCGCACGCTGGAGTATCCGCTCACAACATGGCAGGTCAGCGCTTACGGTGTTAACGCGCCGCTCTGGCACATCTGGCTGTGGGGTGGCGCGTTAATCGTCCTGCTTCTGCTCGCCGTCGCACTGCTGGGTTTCTCGTTGTGGCGGGAATATACCCGTGCGGCGCGTCAGGCACGCCAACAGGTCGATTTTGTCAGCCAGGTGTCACACGAACTGAAAACACCGCTGACCAACATCACGCTCTATGCCGAACTGCTGCGTGAAGGACTGGATGATGAACAAACGCACGAGCGACGCTATGTGGATGTCATCACCCAGGAAGGTCAGCGGTTATCGCGACTTATCCAGAATATCCTGACCTTTACGCGCGCGCCGAAACTGCATCTTCAGGCGGTCGATATCCCAAGCCTGATGGCAGAAATCACGCAGATCTTTACGCCCGCGTTGCAGGCAAAAGGGATGACGATTCAACTGTCCTGCCCCGAGAAACTGATATTGCATAGCGATCGCGACGTGATCACGCAAATTGTCAGCAATTTTTTGAGCAATGCCGAGAAATATGCTTCGCAGGGTCAGCGCGTCGATCTGACTGTTGAAAGCGTCGCAGGAAACGTGGAGATCGCTGTTCGCGACTATGGCCCTGGTATTGCGGAGAACGAAATGCCCCTGATATTCCGCCCGTTTTATCGGGTCAAATCCGCCATTACCGAAGGCGTTTCGGGCACCGGTATTGGATTAACTATCGCTTGCCAACTGGCACAACGCCTGCACGGTAAGATTCAGGTAACGGCACAAGAGCCCGGCGTCCGTTTTACCCTTACGCTACCTCAGGGATGAGAACATGAAGATACTGATTGCAGAAGATGATGCTCACATCCGCCAGGGTCTGGTGGATGCGCTGTCTCGCGAAGGTTACTCGCTCATTGCCGCACCAGACGGACGCGCGGCGCTGGAGAGTTATCATCGGGACAAACCGGACTTCGTACTGTTAGACATCATGATGCCCGAAATGGATGGCTACACGGTCTGCCGGGAAATTCGCCGTCAAAACGAACACATTCCCATCGTGTTTCTCTCTGCCAAAGACGAGGAAATTGACCGGGTTGTAGGGCTGGAACTGGGAGCGGATGACTACATCAGCAAACCATTTGGTATTCATGAACTGCGGGCGCGGATAAAAACCATCGCCCGTCGCTGTTTGAACCGTCACGCCACGCAGCCTAACCTCAGCTTTGTATTTGGTGACCTTACGGTGTTCCCGAATGAGCTGTGCGCCTGGCGTGGCGAACAAAAGCTGGAACTGACACTGCGGGAAGTACGGATTTTAAGCTGCCTGGAGCGTCATCAAAATCAGGTGGTTACGCGCGATATGTTGTTCGATGCGGCATGGGGATACGACTATTTGCCCAATAGCCGCACGCTGGATCAGCACATTTCCCGGCTACGCAAAGTCATCGAACGGGATGCCAATCACCCGCAGCTAATCCGAACGGTGCATGGTCTGGGGTATCGATATCAGGTATCGTAACGCACACATTGCGATGTCACAGGTATAACCTGCAGGCCGATTGCGGTTATCATTAATGACATTCACCAGAACGGGCGCGAAATACCCGCCAATTCACAGAGCGGATTACACATAGCTAAATCTGCCTAACCAGGAAGTGACTGAATGAGCATTCGTATCATCCCGCAAGATGAGCTGGAAAAGAGCGAGAAACGCGCGACGGATATGATTCCACCGTTATTATTCCCCCGGCTCAAAAATCTGTACAACCGCCGTGCCGAGCGTCTGCGCGAACTGGCTGAGAACAACCCTCTGGGGGATTATCTGCGCTTTGCCGCGCTAATTGCCCACGCGCAGGAAGTGGTGCTGTATGACCATCCATTGCAGATGGATCTGACCGCCCGTATCAAAGAAGCCAACGATCAGGGTAAGCCACCTCTGGATATCCACGTTCTGCCGCGCGATAAGCACTGGCAGAAACTGCTGCACTCACTGATCGCCGAGCTGAAACCCGAGATGAGCGGCCCCGCGTTGGCGGTGATCGAGAATCTGGAAAAAGCCTCCGAACAGGAACTGGAGCAGATGGCCAGCGCCCTGTTTGCCTCTGATTTCACCTCTGTCAGCAGTGATAAGGCTCCGTTTATCTGGGCCGCGCTGTCGCTGTACTGGGCGCAAATGGCCAGCCTGATCCCAGGTAAAGCCCGCGCAGAATACGGCGAACAACGCCAGTATTGCCCGGTGTGCGGCTCAATGCCCGTCTCAAGCATGGTGCAAATTGGCACGACCCAGGGGCTGCGCTATCTGCACTGCAACCTCTGCGAAACTGAGTGGCATGTGGTTCGTGTTAAATGCAGTAACTGCGAGCAAAGTCGCGATCTGCACTACTGGTCACTGGACAATGAGCAGGCGGCGATCAAAGCCGAAAGCTGTGGTGACTGCGGAACTTACCTGAAGATCCTCTATCAGGAAAAAGACCCAAAAGTGGAAGCTGTCGCCGATGACCTCGCCTCGCTGGTACTGGACGCGCGCATGGAACAAGAAGGCTTCGCCCGCAGTTCCATCAACCCGTTCCTGTTCCCGGGTGAAGGGGAGTAAACGCTTTCAACGTATGATGCCGGGCGGTGCTTACCGTCCGGTCTGCAACTGATAAGGCGTGATGACGCCAGGGATCCCCGCAAAATCTCTGGTATTGCGCGTCACAAGCGCAAACCGATGAATCTGCGCAGTAGCCAGAATGATCGCGTCCGGAAGTTTCATCTTATATTCCTGCCGGAGATTCACGCTTCGCTCAGCAATTTCCGGTGAAACACCGATGATATTGAACGCACTCAACGCCACGCGCGTACGATATTCCTGATGATATTTTTTTGCTCCCACCATCACTTCCATCCAGGTGATCAGGCTGATAGCATTCTGCGGCGGAAACGCGTCCAGTGCTCGCTGCGCTTCCTGGTGACCGCTAAATAAATCAATCAGGATATTGGTATCGAACAGCACGGGTTTCTTGTGCATTACCATTCCTCGCGCAACGTCTTCTGATACTCAACGCCATCTTCCTCACAGCCTTGCCAGATCCCTAGCGCATTGGAAATCATGGTTTCAGCCTGGCCTTGCCTTTCAAGGTACTGTTCCACTGCTTCGCGCAGCAACTCCGCACGCGGCAGATTCCGCAGCTGCTTGAGATCGTCAAGGCGTTTGATCGCCTCATCGGATAAGTCGAGTAATATTCTGCCCATGTCCATTCCAGCCATTGTGCGCACATATACCTCCAGTATATCAGTGGCGAATAATTTTCAAACAACATACACCGTCGGCATGCAGGAAAAAAGCGATCTCCGCGGTGACTTTCCCTTTTGCGAGGCGCTTTCCAGAATTTCACCCTGACCAAAATCCCCCATTCTCTTTCCCGAAAAACCAGGGTATAACACTGTATATTCATACAGATTTAAGGGATTAAGAAAATGGCGCTTGAAAACGGTATCGCACAACTGGTCGAAGAATTTATCGCGGCGGGATGACCTTCAGCTCGTCAGCAAAATATTGATGACCGGAGGGCGGGCTATATCGCCAGTACCGTGCTGGCCGGAGAGACTGAAACGCGCGTAGAGGTCAGCGATGTTGAGCTGGAGGGGATGACGTTGCGCATTGTATCGCCGCGCCACGCGTCGGGCTCTCTGCCCTGCGTTGTCTACTACCACGGCGGCTGTTTCGTGAGCGGCGGGTTCGCTACCCACGATAATCAGTTGCGGCAACTGGCGTATACCAGCGGTTGTCGGGTTATTGCCGTACAGTACCGCCTCGCCCCAGAACAAACGTTCCCTGCGGCGCATGATGATGCTGAAAAAGGAGCTAACCTGATCTGGCAATATGCAGGACAACTTGGCATAGAACGCCAGCGCATCACACTTGCCGGGGACAGTGCGGGCGGTCACCTGGCGCTGGTGACCGCATTACGCCTGAAGGCGGCGAAACAATGGCAGCCCGCACAACTGGTGCTGATCTACCCGATGCTCGACGCGACCGCCAGATGTGAGAGCTATACCCGCAACGGTCTGGACTACATCATTACCCGCGATACGCTGCTTACCGGGTATGAGATGTATTTGCCTCATACTGAACGCCAGCATCCCGAGGCCAGCCCACTCTGGCGAGATGACCTCAGCGGCTTACCGCCCACGCATATCATCACCGCTGAATTTGATCCGCTGCGCGACGAAGGTGAACTTTTGTATCACCGACTTACCTTACATGGCGTCGATTGCACCTGCCAACGCTATCTCGGTGTGATTCATGGTTTTTTCCAGCTAGCTGGCGTCAGCCATGCAGCACGTAGCGCAATGCAGGATATTGCCTGGCGGATTGGGATTCAGCACACAAAAACTGGTATCAGATAGAGAGGGGGTAGACCCCCTACTCTTCCTCGTTTCCGCCCTCTTCATAGGGGCCAAACGGCCTGGCGGGCAGGACAATGTAGATACCTTCGAAAATGGCGCCAGGGGTGTCGTCGCCCAGCAGTTCTACCTGCAGTTGAACACGCGCCTTTTTCCCTCGCGCCAGACGGTCAAGATCGCCGCTCAAAGAGCCAAGATCGGCAACCGCAGCAGGTCTGCCGCTAATAGGTTTGCTATAGCGGATATGGGCATCGGCGAGAATAATCGTTCCCCCCAGATGGCGCTCGCGCAACATCAGCCAGATAAGCCCCCAACCGGTCAGCGTGGCCAGTGAAAACAGGCTCCCGGCAAACAGCGTGTGGTGCGGATTTTGATTGCCCGTCTCTGGCATCGTGGTAATAAATTTCTGCCCGGTGTACTGCTGAATGCGCACACCCATCTTCTCGCTCAGCGGGATGTGTTCATACCACGCCTGCTGTAGTTGTCCGCACCAGTCGCCGCGATGCAAAATGTCATCAAGCGAGGCAACCGGTTTGATCATTAAAAAGTGGCGAACCGGCGTGGTTTGCGGCGTGGTGATTTCTCCCTGATTGACAAACCCCAGTTTGGCGAAGAATTCGACCGCATCTTCCCGTGCGCTACAGGTCACCCGTTTGACCCCTTCCTGGCGCGCGACGGACTCCAGCGTCATCGCCATCAGCGTACCCAACCCCTTCTCCTGCACGGTCGGATCGACGGCCATGAAACGAATAGAAGCCTCATTATCGGCATTGATGTACAAACGCCCGACGGCCACCAGATTGCCCTCTTCATCCACCACCATCTGGTGATGCGCCATCGCGTCCCAGGCATCACGCTCGGACCCCTTCGGCTGATGCAGCGGCTTACGCAGCATCTCCCAGCGAAACTGATAGTAACGCTCTAATTCTTCTTCTGTTTGCGGTACTCGAAGGTGATACATAGCTGTACTCTCTCTTGTTACCCGCGGCCACGCCGGAAGCTGATTCATACCTGTAACCAGAACGTCACGGGGCCATCATTCACCAGCGCAACCTGCATATCCGCAGCGAAGCGTCCGGTCTGCGTGTTCATTTCCTGTTGGCGGCAGCGTTCGACGAAATAGTCGTACAGGGCTTCCGCCCGGTCCGGCGTCGCCCCTTTAGAAAACCCCGGACGCATACCGCGTTCGGTATCCGCCGCCAGCGTAAATTGTGAAACCACCAGCACGCTCCCGCCCGCCTGCTGCACGTTCAGGTTCATCTTGCCTTCGGCATCGCTAAAAATACGGTAGCCGAGCACGCGTTCGCACAGGCGATTCGCTTTCTGCTCGTCGTCATCCTTTTCGACACCCAACAACACTAAAAGTCCTGAGCCAATTTCACCCGTCACTTCGTCCTCCACGGTGACGCTGGCACGGGTTACGCGCTGAATTAATGCAATCATGGTTGGTCTGCTTCTTCTTGTTCTGCGGCTTGTTTGAGTTTGCGGTATTCCCCGAGAGTGACAGTTATTTCCGCGCCAAGCAAGACGATACACCACGTCCAGTACACCCAGACAAACAAAATGGGTACCACCGCCAGCACGCCGTAAATAAGCTGATATGACGGGAACATGGTGATATAAAGCGCGAAACCTTTCTTTCCTGCTTCGAACAGTACGGCGGCGACAAAGGCGCCGACAATCGCATCACGATTCGGTACGCGCGTGGTTGGCACCACGCTGTAGAGGAGCCAGAACGAGAGCCAGGAGAGGATCAGCGGAAAAAGGCGCAGTACATTATCGATTACCGTATTGAGATCGCTGGCCCAGCGCAATGAGAGGAGATACGAACTGATCGCCAGGCTGGCCCCTGCCAGCAATGGTCCCAGCGTCAAAATCATCCAGTACACGGCAAAGGAGTACACTTTTGGCCGCGTGCGCGTACTGCGCCAGATTGTATTCAGTGCGCTATCAATGGCATACATCAACAACAGTGCAGTAACGATTAACCCGCAAGCCCCTACCGCCGTCATTTTATTGGAGTTGGCAACGAACTGCTCAATGTAACGTTGGATCACATCGCCGGTTGCCGGGATGAAGTTAGCAAAGATAAAGTGACGCAGTTGGACACTGACATCGGAAAACATCGGAAAAGCGGCGAAAAGCGCAAACACAACGGCGATCAGCGGCACTAATGAAAGCAACGAGACATAGGCAAGATTCCCTGCCAGCGTCGTCATGTTGTCCTCATCAATGCGCTTGTAGAGGAGTTTCAGCCAGGCCCAAAGCGGTCGGGTATGATGCCTGGCTTTTTGATGTACCGTTTTTAGCATAACAGCTTCGCGAAATAGTCAGGAATGACGGTTTTATCGGTTACCAGAATGCTGGTTATCCCCAACTGGTTGGCTCCTTCTATATTATCGACGTTGTCGTCAAAAAAGACGGTATCGCTCGCTGAAAAACCCTCTTGCTGTAGGACATGCTGATAAATCCGCACCTCCGGCTTTCGCATCCCCAGATCCTGCGACAGATAAATATGGTCCGCCGCCCGGTGAATCTCCGGATATTCATCTGGCCAAAACGTTGTATGCAGCCGGTTGGTGTTTGACAGGACAACCACACGATGGCCCTGCTCGCGCAATTTCTGCATGATGTCGATAACCTCAGGTCGCAGCGCGACAAAAACGGCCTGCCAGCCGTGAGAAAACTGTTCGTAGCTCAGCGGCAAATCCATCTCATGGCATATGGCCTCGGCAAACGCTTCGTCGGTGATTTCTCCCCGTTCGTGCTGGTGAAAGGCCTCACCCATCGTAAAACTTTGCTTTAACGACGCCAGCGGCACACGGCTCAGATCGCTCCAGGTACCTAATACGCGGTTGAAGTCGATATCGACAATCACATTACCTAAATCAAAGATATAGAGCATGTCCCTCTCCTTACTTGCCGTGGATGAATAACTGTAGCGGGAAAGGGGCGTTTTGACTATGTGCTCGTCAGGGAAAGATGACGGAAAAAAAGGCGATGCCCTTACAGCATCGCCTTGTTCTGGTGTGATATTTATCGGTTTCTTAGAAGCTGTATTTCACCCCGAGCATCGCGGAAGTATCGCTATAGCTGTTGTCACCTACCTGCTGCGCAACGTTACCCCACACTTGCAGACGAGGATTGATTTGCCCCTCGATGCCCACTTTCAGCTCACCAATGTTACGCGTCCCGCTGATTTCATCCTTAATGGAGCCCATCTGTACGGTCTGGTTATTGGTGTTGTGGATCCAGTTCGCTTCAATAAACGGTTGGAAATCACGACCTTTATCGGCATCTTTCTCCGCATGACCTTTCAGGTAAGCACGGACACCAAGGCGCGTCATCAGGTTACCGTCAGTCTTGTCTTTCACCTGAGTCCCGTTGTGTTCGCGGTGTGAATCGGCCTGCACGTCCATCCAGATAACCTGCGCTTTCGGTTGGATCCAGTAGGTTTTATTTTCACTTTCCCCTACCAGGAAGCTATAACCCCCTTCAACAGACGCCGTGATACCGTCGGATTTGTAGTTTTCGCTGGCCAGATGATCGCCGCGCACGGTGTTATCAAACCAGTTATACAGCACCCAACTGTCCAGATACGTCCCGGTCTTATCCGCTTCGTTTGCATACCAGGTGGCGTACAGACCCACGCTGTAACCGTCTACCTGTCCACGGGACGCATAGCCCGTGTAGCTGTTATGGGTTTTACTTTTCTGGTTGGCATAACCCGCCATGGCGCCCAGATGCCAGCGATCAAGGCCGTCGCTACTCCACTGCGCCAGGTCGCCGCCTAACTGCAGAACATAACGGTTAGCGGTGGTTTTCAGCTGTCCGCTGCCGTCGGTGAAGCGATTATGGCCACCGACATTACGCATCCACATGGTGGTGACTTTTTCTTCGCCGGTCAGCATGTCGGTGTACTGCGTCTCACCCAGACGGTCGTGCAGACGGGTGATAAACAGGGTATTGGTCGCATAGTTGTTCGCCAGGTAGCTCCCAAACTCAGGGCGATACTGATGCTCTGTGGATGGCGGCGCTGGCGGTCCAGGAGGATCCTCTGGGTCTGGCTGCGCGGGATCCGGATCGGGCTCAGGTTCTGGATCGACAGGTGGTGGATCAACAGGCGGCGGGTCCACCGGTGACAGTTCGCTGGTCAGATACCAGTCACTGGCTTTTTTCACCACGTCATAGTCATACGCGCCGGCAACGATACGCCCTGATTTCGTAAAGGTACCGTCAGAGTTCCCGGCAACCTCGACGATTTTAATCCCATCGACGGTCAGTTCACCAACACCACCAATATTGTTGATACCCACTTTGGTGTTGCCGGAGGTATCGCCATTCACTTTCAGCATGTCAGTTAATGAACCGTCACCTTCCAGTACGGTGTTCAGCACTAACAACGCGTTGGTCCCGATGTAGTTTCCTATCACAGTCAATGTTTTGAACGTTCCCGCATCGTCACGAGACACGCCGTCAGGGCTGTAGCGCAGCGTGGCTTGATCCAGCGTCAGGTTAGAAACGACGGAGTTTCCGGTCATCTTCCATTCGCTGCTGGCACCCTTCATACTCAAATCCAGCGAGCCGTGGTAGTTCGCGTTACTATTCTCTTGTGAAGAATCAGCTTTGCCTACAAAGCGGCTTCCATCCTCCATATGCAGATCCATGGTGCCGCCATAATAAGCACGTAAATTGCCTTCAATGTCGTACACACCTGAGTCAGCCGTATCGGTAGCGTAATCCCATGAACGAATGATGGCCTGCGAACCATACGCGTAAATGGCAAAAGCACCACTGTCAGTCACCTGAATTTTCGTGTCGCCACCCAGGTTCACCGTTGCGGACTCAGTAGATGAAGACGCATAAACGCCGTGCGCAGTGACACCAGAGGTTTTTAAATCAACGTTATTCAGGTTTATGGTTCCTTTACGTCCCACATACACGGCATGTGCACTTCGACCTGACGTCGTGACTGACGTCGTGCCATTGAGCGTAATATCCGCATTTCCTCTTGCAGTTCCTGTAAGTTGTGCAGGATCTCTACCTGCATAAATACCATAACCTGTATTCATGCCTCCGGGACCGCGAGTAACAATATCCGTATTCCCATGAATGATTATGGATGACTGGGCATTGTCTTTATTCGCCGATGCGTTAGCACGTAACCCCATTCCATTTTCAGCATCAACAGTCACATCACCATTGACTTCAACGATTGAATAATCCGCCTGGAGTTCACGACCGATGTTTATACCATCAGCGCTACTCCCTGTTGCTGTGATGTAAATATTATCGGCAACCAGCTTACCACCTGCGTTTTTAGAATGGATGCCATCTGCTGCAGTGCCTGTTGTATTGATAACCAGGTTTTTGAACTTATAACCAATATTATCAATATAGACGCCCCAGCCTGTTAGCCCGGCGGTAGTCCCTTCTGAAGTCGTATCGATACGCACTTCATCAAATCCAGTGTAATCCCGGCCATCGCCACCAAGTGGATTGCCGTAGTGATAGATCGTGGTGTTATCGCAAAAGAGCTGTGCTGTGGTGGTGTAACTGCATGCCGCAGCGACTTGCCCGCTGACACCGCCAAGCGCTAACGCACTGGCGATACAGAGTGCCAATTTCCCTGGTGAGGGTGGCTTGCATTTCATTTTTTGTGTTTTCATAGGAATACCTTTTCCGTACCACTCTTTTTTCGGATAAGAGCATAAAAGACGCGGCAAAAAATAATTTAATTAAAAGGCGAAACGGGTCCGTTCATCTTTAAAACCTTAAAGATTCACTTACCTTAAAATTAATATTATTTTCCTTTGCGCGATTAATACAGTTATTCAAATATTATGTCAACGGGGGCTTCAACTGACGAAAAAGGCAAATTAACAGAGGGTCATCAACTTATTCGCACTATTCCTGGATATTTTTCACAAAGAATAATTGAACAGGTATCAAAGGCAAAAAAGCTTTATAAATCAAAAAGCATTAAAAGCTCGTTTTGATAAATTTCGCAGGCTTTAGGAATTTTACACATAATGCCAGGATGTTTAGCTATTTCTATTTTTTGTGATAAGAACCGCCTGAAACGGCGGTTTATTTAAAAAGAGTTTGTTACGCAGAAACCACATCATCCTGGTCTGGACTCACCTGGACAATCTCCACCTGATTAGACTGGAGAAGCGTGTGGAGAGCCGGACCGGGAAGTTCATCGGTAAACAATGCGGTAACAGAAGAGATATTGCCAATCTCAACTGCCGCGGAGGCGTGGTATTTCGTATGGTCGGCAGCAAGCAGAATATGCCTTGAATGGGCCATCATGGTCTTCACCACGCTGGCTTCATTGACGTCAAATTCTAACATTGCCCCATCGCTTTCAATCGCCCCCACGCTGGTGACGAGATAGTCCGCACGGAAATCGCCGACAAACGCGGTCGCAGAAGGGCCGATAATACCGCTGTTATGTGGCCGCAGCGTTCCACCGGGTACCATCACTTCGAAACGGGGATTGTTATAGAGAATATGCGCAACCCGTAAGCTGTTGGTGATAATGCGCAGATGATTGTGGTTCAACAATGCCCGTGCCACCTGCTCCACGGTGGTACCAATGGTGATGAACACCGTTGAACCATCGGGAATATAGTCAGCCACCGCTTCCGCGATGGCTTTCTTCTCTTGCGTCCACGAGACTTCACGTTGCTCAAAGGCAGTATTAACGACGCTGGACGCGCGGCCTGCCCCACCGTGATGACGGGTGATCAATCCCTGTTCGCTTAATTTACGAATATCGCGACGCACCGTTTGGGTGGAGACATCCAGTAAATCCGCCAGTTCATCAATGTTCATATACCCACGCTCGCCTATGAGCGACAGCAGCTGATCGTGCCGTGGGTTACCGGTCAGTTCGGTAAAACTCATGAAAATTCCTCGAAAAACCATTGCCCTGCATTTTATACAAAAAGTGACAGAAAAGATCTGGTTTGATCACAGTCAGGGATACCTGCGCGCCCACCAGGTCGGGTGCATTTTAGCGCTGCAACGCCGCTGGCGAATCTAACAGCGTCTTTTAGTTCGTTTCCAGACGCAAGGCTAAATGCCAGCGCACCGTGGAAAACATCGCCTGCCCCGGTCGTATCCACGACATCCACCGCAAAACCAGCCTGGTGTTGCAGCAAGCCATTTTCTATCCAGTAGCACCCTTCGCGCCCCTGCGTGACGTAGACATGACCATTTGTGAGCGTTTGTGATTGTTTTAATGCGCTGGCGGTCTCACTGATGCCGGTCAGACGCGCCAAACCCGGTGCCGAAAACGCAGCATGATCGCTTAAAGCCACCAGCTCGCTGATGTCCTGCGGCGTCACATCGCCATCCAGCAGCGTTTTCACGCCTGCCTGACGCGCCAGCGTAAACGCCTGCTTTGCCCCTTCATGCCAGCGAACGTCCGCCAGCACCACATCCCACTGAGAAAAGTCGATGTCGTTAAGCCAGTCTGCCTCCGCCAGCAGATCGGGGCTCGGAAAATTGACGATAATTCGTTCCCCGTGAGCGTCGACCGTAATGGCCGACTGTGACGACTTCGCGCCGGCATAGCGCCGGGTGTAGCGGGTATTAACCCCCAGGGATTCCAGCTCCGACAGCAGACGGTTTCCGGTGTCGTCATCGCCCACGCGACCAATAAAGTCTACCTGCGCACCTAACTTCGCCGCCGCCACTGCGGCAGTCGCAGCAGGCCCCCCGCCAACCTCGGTATAGCGATGCGCCACATATTTACCGCCTTCTGTCGGTAACGTTTCTACGTAATAGATGCGATCCAGCACGGTAATACCTACACAAGCGATACGAATCATGGTCGTTCCTTAAGCATGTTGGGATGAGGGTATTTTAATTTCACTAAATGTTTAAAAAGTGACGGATGTCAATTTTTTGACCATAAATTACAAATACGATCAAAAACAGACAAGAAACATCATTCATAAATGACAAAAAATGACATCAGCATCTCAGGAGAACGATATGGCAGTAATCGCATTTATCGGATTAGGGCAGATGGGCGCCCCAATGGCGAGCAATTTACTCAAGCAGGGTCACCAACTCAGCGTTTTTGACGTTAACGCCGATGCCGTACAGCGCCTGGTCGAAAAAGGGGTGCAATCGGCTCGCTCTCCGGCACAGGCTGCAGAAGGCGCTGAGTTTGTCATCACGATGCTGCCCAACGGCGATCTGGTACGCCGCGTGTTGTTGGGTGAAGAGGGTGTTTGCGAAAGCCTTTCCCCACAGGCGCTGGTGATTGATATGTCAACCATCCATCCCTTGCAGACCGACAAATTGATTGCCGAACTGCATGCCAAAGGCTTCGCCATGATGGATGTACCGGTCGGACGGACCTCCGATCACGCCGTTGCTGGCACATTGCTATTGCTGGCAGGCGGCACGCCGGACCAGGTCGAGCGCGCCACGCCGGTGCTGATGGCGATGGGGAATGAGTTGATTAACGCTGGCGGTCCGGGAATGGGGATCCGCGTGAAGTTGATTAACAACTACATGAGCATCGCGCTAAATGCCCTGTCAGCCGAAGCCGCCGTGCTGTGTGAAGCGCTGGGCCTCTCCTTCGATGTAGCGCTACAGGTCATGAGCGGTACACCCGCTGGAAAAGGCCACTTCACCACCTCGTGGCCGAACAAAGTGCTGAAGGGCGATCTTTCCCCGGCCTTCATGATCGACCTGGCCCATAAAGATCTTGGTATCGCGCTGGATGTCGCCAATCAACTGCACGTTCCTGTGCCGCTCGGCGCGGCGTCCAGGGAAGTTTATAACCAGGCGCGAGCCGCTGGCCGTGGGCGGGAAGACTGGACCGCCATTCTCGAACAGGTTCGCACGACTGCCGGACTGAAAAACCACCATTGACAGGTAAAAGGACTGAAGAATGACCACGTACACCCTGAAAGATATCACCCGACCTTCCGGCGGTTTCGCCATGCTGGCCGTTGACCAGCGTGAAGCGATGCGCCTGATGTTTGCCGCAGCAGGCGCGCCAACGCCGGTCACCGATCAACATCTCACGGATTTCAAAGTCAATGCTGCAAAAATTCTCTCGCCGTATGCCTCCGCGATCCTGCTGGACCAACAGTTCTGTTACCGCCAGGCAGTGGAGCAAAAAGCCGTCGCCAAAAGCTGCGGCATGATTGTCGCCGCCGACGCCTTCATCCCGGGCAACGGCATTCCCGTCGACAGCGTGGTGATTGATAAAAGCATCAATCCGCAGGCCGTCAAGCAGGATGGTGCGAAAGCCTTAAAGCTGCTGGTGCTCTGGCGCAGTGATGAAGACGCGCAGCAACGTCTTGAAATGGTGAAAGAGTTTAATGCGTTGTGCCATGCCAATGGCCTGTTGAGCATCATCGAACCGGTAGTCCGTCCGCCCCGTCGCGGAGATAACTTCGATCGCGAACAGGCGATTATCGATGCCGCTAAAGAATTGGGCGACAGCGGTGCCGATCTCTACAAGGTTGAAATGCCGCTGCACGGTAAAGGCACACAGCAAGCCCTGCTCAGCGCCTCTCAGCACCTGAACGAACACATCAACATGCCGTGGGTCATTCTCTCTTCCGGCGTTGACGAAAAGCTGTTTCCACGTGCGGTCAGCGTCGCGATGAGCGCAGGCGCTTCCGGCTTCCTGGCCGGTCGTGCGGTGTGGTCGTCGGTGATTGGTTTGCCGGACAGCGAGCTGATGCTGCGAGATGTTTCTGCACCTAAATTGCAACGCTTAGGTGAAATTGTCGATGAAATGATGGCCCGCCGCCGTTAATACGATACGAGGAGCAAAGCATGAAATGGTTTAACACCATGAGCCACAACCGCTGGCTGGAACAAGAAACTGACCGCATCTTCAATTTTGGTAAGAATGCGGCGGTACCCACCGGATTCGGCTGGCTGGGTAACAAGGGACAAATCAAAGAAGAGATGGGCACGCATCTGTGGATCACCGCACGCATGCTGCACGTCTATTCCGTTGCCGCCGCGATGGGCAGACCGGGCGCCTACGCCCTGGTCGATCACGGCATCAACGCCATGAACGGCGCGCTGCGGGACAAAAAATACGGTGGCTGGTACGCCTGTGTGAATGACGAAGGCGTTGTGGATGCGTCCAAGCAGGGATACCAACACTTTTTTGCGCTACTGGGCGCTGCCAGCGCGGTCACCACCGGACACCCTGAGGCCAGGAAACTGCTCGATTACGCCATTGAAGTTATTGAGAAATACTTCTGGAGCGAAGAAGAGCAAATGTGTCTGGAATCCTGGGATGAAGCGTTCAGCAAAACCGAAGACTATCGCGGCGGTAATGCCAATATGCACGCCGTCGAAGCCTTCCTGATTGTTTACGACGTCACCCATGACAAAAAATGGTTGGATCGCGCTATCCGCATTGCCTCGGTCATCATTCACGATGTCGCCCGCAAAGGGGAATACCGCGTCAATGAGCATTTCGACGTGAACTGGAACCCGGTCCGCGATTACAACAAAGACAACCCTGCCCACCGTTTCCGTGCCTATGGCGGCACCCCAGGCCACTGGATTGAATGGGGCCGCCTGATGCTGCATATCCACGCCGCGCTAGAAGCACGATGCGAACAGCCTCCTGCCTGGTTGCTGGAAGACGCGAAAGGTCTCTTCCACGCCACCATTCGCGATGCCTGGGCACCCGATGGAGCTGACGGCATCGTGTACACCGTTGGCTGGGATGGCAAACCCATTGTTCGTGAACGTGTGCGCTGGCCCATTGTGGAAGCGATGGGCACTGCCTATGCGCTGTATACGGTAACGGGCGATCGCCAGTACGAAACCTGGTATCAGACATGGTGGGACTACTGCATTAAATACCTGATGGATTACGAAAATGGCTCCTGGTGGCAGGAACTGGATGCGGACAACAAGGTCACCACTCGGGTGTGGGATGGTAAGCAGGATATTTATCACCTGTTGCACTGTCTGGTCATTCCGCGCATCCCGTTAGCGCCAGGTCTGGCACCTGCCGTTGCGGCGGGCCTGTTGGATATTAATGCGAAATAAATCCACCTGAGAAATACGGCATAGCAACATGCGAACGTTGCCTGTGCCGTTGTTCACGAAGGGGTTCTCATAGACAGGTGATATATATGCAAAGTAGTGGGAATACGATTTTACTCGCTGCGGGTGATTACCGGGCGCAGATTGTTTCTGTCGGTGCAGGTCTTGCCGAACTGACCTGGCAGGGCAAACATCTGGTCATACCGCATAACCCAGAAGAGATGCCACTGGCTCATCTGGGCAAGGTGTTAATCCCCTGGCCTAATCGTATTGCCAACGGTTGCTATCAGTATGAGGGGCAGGACTACCAGTTACCGATCAATGAGCACAGTTCTCAGGCCGCCATTCACGGCCTGCTCGCCTGGCGCGATTGGCAGATTGAGGCGTTGACGGCGACAAGGGCCACTCTGACGCTGTTTTTACCGCCCAGCTATGGTTACCCCTTCACGTTGATGTCTCAGGTTATCTACTCACTGGATGCTGAGACGGGGCTTTCGGTCACCATCGTCAGTAAAAACAGGGGTAAACAACCTGCACCCTACGGCGTCGGGATCCACCCCTATTTAACCTGCAACTTAGCGCCTGTTGATGACTGTATGCTGCACCTTCCGGCGAAGCAGGTTTTTGCCGTCGATACCCAGGCGAACCCCACGACGTTATATCCCGTTGAAGAAATGGATTTGGACTATTCCATCCTGCGTACCGTCGGTGATAAAAAAATCGATCATACCTTCAGAACTCACGGTAGTCCGTGGGAAATGCAGATGATTCATCAACAACAGGCACTGTCTGTCAGTCTATTTTCCGATCAGCCGTGGTTACAGGTTTACAGTGGTGAAAAATTAAACCGTCAGGGATTAGCGGTCGAACCGATGAGTTGCCCGCCAAATGCGTTTAACTCTGGAACAGATTTAATATTACTCAAACCAGAAGAACAACATCAGTTATTTTTTAATATTCGAGGAAAAACAGCAGGGTAATAACGCATTTAATGTAAAAAGCTCACCGCTCCGGAATTAAAAAAACGGGGTCACATTTTGAAGCTTTATTTGATAATGAAGGAATGACGATGGATTTCTTTACTTTATTTACTCCCGATGGCGTGATGCTAGATAACCAGGTTGTCTATACTGTCATTGCATTAATGTTTCTTTATACCTTTGTGGGGATATGTGCAGGTTTTGGTGGCGGATTAACTACCATGCCGCTCATCACTCTGATGCTGCCGGTTAAAATGGCGACTCCGCTTTCCGTTATTGTCGGTACGGCGACGGCCATTTATGCCACCTGGCTATCACGTAAAGAGACCGACTGGCGTTCGGCGGCGGTACTGATCGGTTTCTCATTTCTTGGGATCCCGGTTGGCCTGTACGCGCTGTCTTACCTGCCCGATCACATCATGAAAATTGGACTGGGTGGGTTTCTGATCCTCTACTCATTCTACAGCATGTTTATTCCTCGCCTGCCCGTTTATGACCGGCGCTGGATTGCTGCGCCGTTGGGTGCTGTCGCGGGTGCGCTGGGGGCCGCCTTCTCCACAAATGGACCGCCGGTTGTGATGTACGGCATGTTACGTAATTTAGGCCCGGCTGCTTTTCGGGGTACGTTGAATGCGTTCTTTACGGCGAATAATATTGCCGTGGTTGGCGGTCTGGCAACCAGTGGAATATTGACAATCTCAACGTTTAAACTGGTCATTTTCTGTATTCCTACCATGATCCTCGGTTCACTGGTGGGACAGTATGTGCATAAACGTATTTCAGTAAAAGTATTCCGTACTCTGGTATTTTTATTGTTGATCGCTTCAGGTGCCATGCTAATTAAAGGGGCAATGGGTATTTCCGCGCTCACTGCCCTCCTGCCACCTTTTGTCCTGCTGGCGGTATTACATTTATTGCTGGGTAAAAAAATAGCGGAGATCCGCAAAGCGGATGCCGAAAAATAATACGAGTTATCTTTTTACGCGCTACCTGACGGTCGCGCGTAACGATGTAAAGAGAATGAAAAATAGCAAACCATAATCCATTACTGTGCTCGCGTTCCCAAATTCATGGAGTGTTTTATATGAGTACGCAAACCCTACATTTATCCTTTGTCCAGGTCGAAAAAATTATTGATGGTTTTGCATTACGTTATCGGCAGCGTGTGATCTTACGCCATACGTCAGAAACCCCCTGTTTGTGGGTCGGTGCTGGCATCGCTGATATCGACATGTTTCGCGGTAACTTCAGTATTAAAGATAAGCTTAACGAGAAAATTGCGCTGACCGATGCCACGGTCAGCGAATCAGCCGACGGCTGGCGGATACGCTTTAGCCGTGGTGATACCGTCAATGCGACGCTGCATATTTCTGTCGATGAGGCAGGTCGTCTGCAGTTGGATCTGCACAATGACGATCGCAACCATAACCGCATCTGGCTGCGGCTGGCGGCTAACCCGGACGACCATATCTACGGCTGCGGCGAACAGTTTTCTTATTTCGATTTGCGCGGCAAACCGTTCCCGCTGTGGACCAGTGAGCAAGGGGTGGGCCGTAACAAAACCAGCTATGTCACCTGGCAGGCCGACTGCAAAGAGAATGCCGGCGGGGACTACTACTGGACCTTCTTCCCACAGCCCACGTTTGTCAGTACGCAGAAGTACTACTGCCACGTTGATAATAGCTGCTACATGAATTTTGACTTCAGCGCGCCGGATTATCACGAACTGGCGTTGTGGGAGGAGAAAACCACCCTGCGTTTTGAATGCGCCGACAGCTATATCGCGCTGCTGGAAAAACTGACCGCGCTGCTGGGTCGCCAGCCAGAATTACCGGACTGGATTTATGATGGCGTCACGCTGGGCATTCAGGGCGGCACTGAGGTCTGCCAGAAGAAGCTGGATACGATGCGTCGTGCGGGCGTGAAGGTAAACGGCATCTGGGCGCAGGACTGGTCCGGGATCCGCATGACCTCATTTGGCAAGCGCGTGATGTGGAACTGGAAGTGGAACAGCGACAACTACCCACAACTGGACAGCCGTATCAAACAGTGGAATGCCGAAGGCGTGCAATTCCTTTCGTATATCAATCCGTATGTCGCCAGCGATAAAGAGCTGTGCGCTGAAGCGGCAAAGCACGGCTATCTGGCAAAGAATGCGGCAGGTGAGGATTACCTCGTTGAATTTGGTGAGTTTTACGGCGGCGTGGTTGATTTGACCAACCCGGCGGCCTATGACTGGTTCAAAGACGTCATCAAGAAAAACATGATCGAACTCGGCTGCGGCGGCTGGATGGCGGACTTTGGCGAGTACCTGCCGACCGACACGGTTCTGCATAACGGCGTCAGCGCTGAGATCATGCATAACGCCTGGCCTGCACTGTGGGCAAAATGTAACTACGAGGCGCTCGAGGAAACCGGCAAGCTTGGCGAAATCCTGTTCTTCATGCGTGCGGGTTATACCGGCAGTCAGAAGTACTCCACCATGATGTGGGCTGGCGATCAGAACGTGGACTGGAGTCTGGATGATGGTCTTGCTTCCGTCGTCCCCGCTGCGCTCTCGCTGGCCATGACCGGCCACGGCCTGCACCACAGCGACATCGGGGGTTACACCACGCTGTTTGAGATGAAACGCAGCAAAGAGCTATTGCTGCGCTGGTGTGATTTCAGCGCCTTCACGCCGATGATGCGTACCCATGAAGGTAACCGTCCCGGTGATAACTGGCAGTTTGACGGCGATGACGAAACCCTCGCCCATTTCGCCAGAATGACGACCATCTTCACCACCCTGAAGCCGTATCTCAAGCAAGCCGTCGCGCAAAACGCCGCTACCGGCTTGCCAGTCATGCGTCCGCTATTCCTGCATTACGAAGACGATGCGCACACCTACACCCTGAAATACCAGTACCTGCTGGGACAGGATCTGTTGGTCGCTCCGGTACATGAGCAGGATCGCAACGACTGGACGCTATATCTGCCGGAGGACAACTGGGTGAACCTCTGGACGGGTGAAACCCACCGGGGAGGCGAGGTAACCGTGGACGCGCCGCTGGGTAAGCCTCCGGTCTTTTATCGCGCGAAAAGTGAGTGGGCGTCGCTGTTTGCTTCTTTACGCCACATCTAATAAGGCTTGCCCGTGAGGAAGACTCACGGGCAAATGAGGGATTATCATGAGTCAAAACATAACCAATCCGGCAACCCTACGCTTGCCTTTTAAGGAAAAACTCGCCTACGGGATAGGTGATTTAGGCTCCAATATCCTTCTGGATATCGGTACTCTCTATTTACTTAAGTTTTATACCGATGTCCTCGGTTTGCCGGGCACATATGGTGGCATCATTTTCCTTATCGCCAAGTTTTTTACCGCGTTTACCGATATGGGAACCGGTATTATGCTCGATTCACGGCGTAAAATTGGTCCAAAAGGTAAATTCCGCCCTTTCGTGATGTACGCTGCGTTTCCGGTGACCCTGCTGGCTATCGCTAACTTTGTCGGTACACCGTTTGAAATCACCGGTAAAACGGTCATGGCGACCGTTCTGTTCATGCTCTACGGGCTGTTCTTCAGCATGATGAACTGCTCCTACGGTGCAATGGTCCCTGCCATTACCAAAAACCCGGACGAACGCGCCTCGCTTGCCGCCTGGCGACAGGGTGGCGCGACGCTTGGCCTGTTGCTATGCACCGTCGGTTTTGTGCCAGTGATGAACCTGATCGAAGGCAACTCGCAGCTGGGTTATATCTTCGCCGCGACGCTGTTCTCTCTGTTCGGGCTGTTTTTCATGTGGTGGTGCTACGCCGGGGTAAAAGAGCGCTATGTCGACGTCAAACCCGCCGACGCGGCACAGAAACCCGGACTATTGCAGTCATTTCGCGCCATCGCCGGTAACCGCCCGCTGTTCATTCTGTGTATTGCCAACCTCTGTACGCTCGGCGCGTTCAACGTCAAGCTGGCGATCCAGGTCTATTACACCCAGTACGTGCTGAACGATCCGATTTTGCTGTCATGGATGGGGTTTTTCAGCATGGGATGCATCTTCATCGGCGTTTTTTTAATGCCGGGGATGGTCCGCCGCTTTGGCAAGAAAAAGGTCTATATCGGCGGCCTGCTGATCTGGGTCGCAGGGGATCTGCTCAACTACTTCTTCGGCGGAGGGTCGGTCAGCTTTGTCGCCTTCTCCTGCCTGGCGTTCTTCGGCTCTGCGTTTGTAAACAGCCTGAACTGGGCGCTGGTCTCCGATACGGTGGAATACGGCGAATGGCGTACCGGCGTACGTTCTGAAGGGACGGTCTACACCGGCTTCACCTTCTTCCGTAAAGTCTCGCAAGCGCTGGCGGGTTTCTTCCCGGGATGGATGCTGACCCAAATCGGCTATGTACCTAACGTGGTGCAATCGGCAGGAACGGTCGAGGGCCTGCGACAGCTGATCTTTATTTACCCCTGTGCGCTGGCAGTCGTGACCATCATTGCAATGGGCTGTTTCTACAATCTTAACGAAAAGATGTACATCCGCATTGTTGAAGAGATTGAAGCCCGTAAACGCGCCATTGCAGAGTGAAAATGAATGGCAACTTGCGGGACTTCACGAGGATTGATTATGTCTGACCATGATCCACTAACCCTGAAACTGAGTTTGCGAGAAAAACTGGCCTACGGCGTGGGTGATATTGGCTCCAATCTCATGCTGAGCGTCGGCACATTATATCTGCTGAAATTTTATACTGATGAATTGGGAATGCCCGCCTGGTACGGTGGAATTATCTTTCTGGTGGCAAAATTCTTCACCGCATTCACCGACATGCTCACCGGATTCCTGCTTGATTCACGCAGAAATATTGGACCAATGGGAAAATTCCGCCCCTTTATCCTGTATGCGGCAATCCCTTCAGCGATCATTGCGACGGTACAATTTATTACCACGACATTTAGTCTGCCAATCAAAACAGCACTCGCGACGGGTTTGTTTATGTTATTTGGCCTGTTCTATAGTCTGATGAACTGCTCCTATGGCGCGATGATCCCGGCGATGACTAAAAACTCAAACGAGCGAGCGCAACTCGCTGCTTTTCGGCAGGGAGGCGCGACCATAGGTTTATTAGTTTGCACGGTGGCATTTATTCCTCTGCAAGCGCTCTTTTCCTCTTCAGCCTTCGGTTATGTTTGTGCCGCCTTCATTTTTTCTGCCTGCGGATTCGGGTTCATGATGCTGTGCTTTAAAGGCGTTAAGGAACATTACCGGGAAACGGTTTCAACAGAACATAAGATGGGTATCTTTAAATCATTCTTCGCCATTTTTCATAATCCGCCACTGCTCGTGCTCTGTATCGCGAACTTATGCACGCTGGCCGCATTTAATATCAAATTAGCCATTCAGGTTTATTACACACAATATGTTCTGAACGATCCGCATCTATTGTCATGGATGGGATTCTTCAGCATGGGATGTGTGTTGATTGGCGTCATTCTTGTCCCCTGGACGGTTAAATGCTTCGGTAAAAAACAGGTGTACTTAGCCGGCATGATGTTATGGGCGCTTGGCGATATCTTGAATTATTTCTGGGGCAACAGTTCCTTCGCCTTTATCATTTGCTCCTGTATTGCCTTCTTCGGCACCGCCTTCGTCAACAGCCTGAACTGGGCACTGGTGCCGGATACCGTGGACTACGGCGAATGGAAAACGGGGATTCGTGCGGAAGGTTCCGTCTACACGGGATATACCTTTTCGCGGAAAATTTCCGCTGCGCTGGCGGGATTCCTGCCCGGAATTATGTTGACCCAGATTGGCTATGTGCCAAATATCGCACAAAGCGATGCCACCTTACTGGGATTACGCCAGTTAATATTTCTCTGGCCCTGTGGTCTGGCGATGATTGCCGCATTGACCATGGGTTTCTTTTATAAACTCAACGAAGCGCGTTTCGCCTTTATTATCGAGGAAATTAATCAACGAAAAAAGAACAACAATATTCCTGACGTAACTAATAATAATAAAAACATCGCTACTGTAAATCTATAAGTCAATATTGCCGCTATTTCCATCCTGATGGATGGCGGCCTCCCTACGCTTAAAAAATGGATTTATGATGAAAACGTTAAACTCAATCATTCTGTTATCTTCAGTGATATCAACCTCTGTTTTTGCCGGTGCTTATGTCGAAAACCGGGAAGCCTATAATCTGGCCTCTGACCAACAAGAGATCATGTTACGCGTCGGCTATAACTTCGATATGGGAGCAGGCATTATGCTCACCAACACCTACACGCTCCAGCGCGAAGACGAGTTAAAGCACGGCTATAACGAGATAGAGGGGTGGTACCCATTATTCAAACCCACGGATAAATTAACGATCCAACCCGGCGGGTTGATTACCGACAAGAGCATAGGTTCCAGCGGCGCGGTCTATCTGGACGTCAATTACAAGTTTGCACCGTGGTTTAACCTGACCGTGCGTAACCGCTACAACCATAATAATTACAGCTCGGTTGATTTAAACGGGGAGCGGGATAATAACGATACCTATGAGATCGGCAACTATTGGAACTTTATTATTACCGATAAGTTCTCGTATACCTTTGAACCCCACTATTTTATGCGGGTGAATGATTTTAATAGCAGCAATGGCAAGGATCATCACTGGGAAATTACCAATACCTTCCGTTATCGGATCAACCAGAACTGGTTACCCTACTTCGAACTGCGCTGGCTGGACCGTAACGTGGAACCCTATCACCGCGAACAAAACCAGATTCGCGTTGGGGTGAAATATTTCTTCTGATTACATTAAAGTAAAAAAAAGCCGCTGATATCAGCGGCTTTTTCATCACAAGATTATGAATTAATCTTCTTTCGGACCGCGGTTCGCGCGGCGGCGATCGTTTTCCGTCAGGTGACGTTTACGAATACGGATAGACTGCGGAGTCACTTCTACCAGTTCGTCGTCATCGATGAACTCCAGCGCTTGCTCCAGGGTCATCTTAACCGGCGGAACCAGAACCGTTGCTTCGTCAGTACCGGAAGCACGCATGTTGGTCAGCTTCTTACCGGTCAGGTCGTCAGTCCCCCTAACCGCACTTTTCCAGCGGGTGAATGATTGCCATAGTAAAAATGGCAGAGACCATCACTGGTAAATCACCAACTAATTCAGCTATAAAATCGATCGAAATGGGATGCCATACACGAAGCTTCAGTGACTGGACCGATGGAATGATTACAACCGCGAACAGTGTCAGATTCTGTTGTGGTTACTCTATTCCTTCTAATAAAAAGTCGGGTAACAGTTACGCTTACCCGACCACAATTCAAATGTCGCAGGCGTGCTGGTATTCAGAAATTTTATCGTGGTTGGTCATTTTTATCTTTTCATTGTTCATTTCTAAAACACGCCAGTCACTTGCATCTCTTTGATCTTCTGTATGCTTAAACAACACCCTTGTATAACAAGGATGATCAATGACCCATAAGAAGCGATTTTTGTAGATGTCTAGTCTTACATCTACGTACTCATTATAGGTTGTATAAAATTTTCCAGCCTTCTCTTCACTCTGTCTGTTATCCAATGATAGTGCTATCGCGTATCCATTAACCCAACGAAAATATGAAATAGAAAAATAACGTTCTGTGGTAAACATCATGAACCATGACACAAACAAGCAAATAAAAACAATCACTATTCTACTTTTATTTATCATTTCAGACCACACTATTCAATTATAAATCTATTTTCTCCAGCGGTAGCTTTACCTCCCGGCAGACATGTCAAATGACTCCATTTCTTTCTGGCGTCATCCATATTGATTTCCTCCGCAATAATGTCTTTAAAAAAGAGGCGATAAGGATTCCAAATGCTATAGTTTCTGCCATCGAACATCTGTGCCTTTATATTTACATGGCTATGTCCATTATCTTCTGCATAAAGGTAAATACCACGATATTGATTAACCAAGAAATGATTTTCTCCTTGAACATCGCACCATTGCACAGCTAATAGTTCACTATTCCTTTTGGCATTTGAATAGAATGCCAGTAGCGTATATAACATAAAGGCAATAGAAGTAAAAACCGTTAAATTAATCAAAAAACTGTAAGCACCATGAGTTTTTTTTTGCATCCATGTTTCCCTTAAAGACTTTCAGCCCACTGGATTTTTTTGTTCAATTCCCCCCAAATATTATACTCTCTTGCTAATCCCATCTGATGAAATTGTCCCATGAAAGTATCTTGTAAGGGTAACACGCCCCCCAGCAAAACACCTTTTGAATCTTTGCTAGTTATATTCCAGTTATATCTATCAAAGAATACGAAAGTAAATAATAAATTAAAATCATATCTTCCACGTGATTTAATATCTTTATCATTACTCATTGCTGGAATATGTTTTGTATAAGGTATTTCTGTTACAGTGAGTTCACCTTTCCCCCAGCACTGATATCCACCGATTGCATAAAAAAGATCTGCATTTTCATTCCTAAAATCACCATGGGAAGCAACTGTTGAACTTATTTTATAAATACCAGGCAATAATATTCCTGAAATATCATCACAAAATTTTTGTGCCTCTTGAAGTTCGCGCTCAAAGAGCATTCTCAACTCACGAGATTTCTGCATAAAATATTGCATCATCTGTAAATCATAATGAATATCCTCTTGTCCATCAGAATGATTTTCCAGATAATGGGTTAAGTGACTAACAGCGACAGGGTAACGATACTTGATAAATTTTATCATATAAGCATAGTCTTCTATTTCATTATTACTTAAAGCGTTATAAATAATTTTTGCTGTAGCGGATAAGTTTTTTTGATCGGATGAACTTGACTGGCAAAGACTACACCATCCACCAGAACCATAGTCTTGAGTATAATGAGGTTCCCGATCTCCCAGTATATATTTAGCCATTTATTAATCCTTTGAATAATATAGGTGTGATTTACAATAAATACTCTATTATTTACTTAGGTTATAATTCATAAAAATATATTTTTTAAAGACTAACGGACAACACATTTTCGGATTGTGATGAAAATCAAAAAAAACATATCAGCTGTGTGTGGGCTACAACGCAAATACAGAATTAACCAGAACTGGCTGCCCTATATTGATCTACTCTGGCTGGACCGCAATGCAACCACTTATCATCGGGAACAGAATCAGATTCGTCTCGGGGTAAAATACTTCTTCTAATGGATGAGAAAAAAGCCGCTGAAAATCAGCGGCCTTTTTTAATCAAAGAACGAGAAAACTAAAAATTAATCTTCTTTCGGACCGCGGTTCGCGCGGCGGCGATCGTTTTCCGTCAGGTGACGTTTACGAATACGGATAGACTGCGGAGTCACTTCTACCAGTTCGTCGTCATCGATGAACTCCAGCGCTTGCTCCAGGGTCATCTTAACCGGCGGAACCAGAACCGTTGCTTCGTCAGTACCGGAAGCACGCATGTTGGTCAGCTTCTTACCGGTCAGGCAGTTTACGGTCAGGTCGTTGGAACGGCTGTGAATACCGATGATCTGGCCTTCGTACACTTCGGCACCGTGACCCAGGAACAGCTTACCGCGGTCCTGCAGGCTGAACAGTGCAAACGCAACCGCTTTACCCTGACCGTTAGAGATCAGTACACCGTTCTGACGCTGACCCACTTCACCCGGACGTACGTCGTCGTAATGGCTGAAGGTGGAGTACAGCAGACCCGTACCGGAGGTCATGGTCATGAATTCTGAACGGAAGCCGATCAGACCACGGCTTGGGATCACGTAGTCGAGACGTACGCGGCCTTTGCCATCTGGATTCATGTTTTTCAGGTCGCCTTTACGCTCGCCCAGGGCCTGCATGACAGAACCCTGGTGCTGCTCTTCAACGTCCAGTGTAACGTTTTCGAACGGCTCTTGTTTACGGCCGTCGATTTCGCGGAAGATAACTTTCGGACGGGAAACCGCCATTTCGAAACCTTCACGACGCATGTTTTCGATCAGAACTGACAGGTGCAGCTCACCGCGACCGGATACACGGAACGCGTCCGCATCTTCCGTTTCTTCAACACGCAGCGCAACGTTGTGCACCAGCTCTTTGTTCAGGCGATCAAGGATCTGACGAGAGGTAACGTATTTACCTTCTTTACCACAGAACGGAGAGGTGTTGACGTTGAAGAACATGGTAACGGTCGGTTCATCAACAGACAGCGCCGGCAGGGCTTCCACATTCTGCGGATCGCAGATGGTGTCAGAGATGTTCAGTTCGCCCAGACCAGTGATCGCGATGATGTCGCCCGCTTCAGCCAGATCGCTGTCGATACGCTCCAGACCCAGGTGAGTCAGCACTTTACCGACTTTACCGTTACGGGTTTTGCCTTCGCTATCCACGATAGTGATCTGCTGGTTCGGCTTCACTTTACCGCGTTTGATGCGGCCGATGCCGATAACGCCAACGTAGTTGTTGTAGTCCAGCTGAGAGATCTGCATCTGGAACGGACCATCAAGGTCAACGTCCGGCGCAGGTACGTGGTCGACAATCGCCTGATACAGCGGGGTCATGTCTTCCGCCATATCTTCGTGATCCAGACCGGCAATACCGTTCAGCGCGGAAGCGTAGATGATCGGGAAGTCCAGCTGTTCGTCGGTCGCGTCGAGGTTCACAAACAGGTCAAATACCTGATCGACAACCCAGTCCGGACGCGCGCCAGGACGGTCTACTTTGTTGATGACCACGATGGGCTTCAGGCCATGCGCAAAGGCTTTTTTGGTTACGAAGCGCGTCTGCGGCATCGGGCCGTCAAATGCGTCAACCACCAGCAGCACAGAGTCAACCATGGACATGACACGCTCAACTTCACCACCGAAGTCTGCGTGCCCAGGGGTATCAACGATGTTGATACGGTAATCATTCCATTTGATAGCGGTGTTTTTCGCGAGGATGGTAATCCCACGCTCTTTCTCCAAATCGTTGGAGTCCATCACACGCTCTTGAGTTTCGGCACGAGAGTCGAACGTACCGGATTGCTGCAGCAGCTTATCAACCAGGGTAGTTTTACCATGGTCAACGTGCGCGATGATGGCGATGTTACGCAAATTTTCGATCACAACTTTGCCTCAGGCATTAGAAATAGCGCGTTATTGTACACGGATTAATCGCACTACAAAACAGGATCACAAACATCCTCCGCAAACAAGTATTGCAGAGTTTCTTTGTGATCGCTTTCACGGAGCGTTAAAAGGGTTATACACGGTTCATTGCACCAATATGGTGCTCAATGTTCACATTAAAGCACTATACTGGTGCAACATACACAACATGGTGCAACCCTTTTGCACGATGGTGCGCATGATAACGCCTTTTAGGGGCAATTTAAAAGTTGGCACAGATTTCGCTTTATCTTTTTTACGGCGACACGGCCAATGATTAAAGAATTGAACACCTCGTTACCACGACGACTATGACCAATCTGGAGAGTTAAGTATGTCCGCTGAACACGTTTTGACGATGCTGAATGAGCACGAAGTGAAGTTTGTTGATTTGCGCTTCACTGATACCAAAGGTAAAGAACAGCACGTCACAATTCCTGCTCATCAGGTAAATGCCGAATTCTTTGAAGAAGGCAAAATGTTTGACGGCTCTTCGATTGGTGGCTGGAAAGGCATCAACGAATCCGACATGGTGCTGATGCCGGATGCCTCTACCGCAGTTATCGACCCGTTCTTCGCGGATTCTACGCTGATCATCCGTTGTGATATCCTGGAACCCGGCACTCTGCAGGGCTATGACCGCGACCCGCGTTCTATCGCCAAGCGTGCTGAAGAGTATCTGCGCTCCACCGGTATCGCGGATACCGTTCTGTTTGGGCCAGAACCAGAATTTTTCCTGTTTGACGACATCCGTTTCGGCGCGTCAATCTCCGGTTCTCACGTGGCTATCGATGACATCGAAGGCGCGTGGAACTCCTCCACTCAGTACGAAGGTGGTAACAAAGGTCACCGTCCGGCAGTGAAAGGCGGCTACTTCCCGGTTCCGCCAGTAGACTCCGCTCAGGACATCCGTTCTGAAATGTGTCTGGTAATGGAGCAGATGGGCCTGGTTGTTGAAGCCCACCACCATGAAGTGGCAACCGCAGGTCAGAACGAAGTGGCGACCCGCTTCAACACCATGACCAAAAAAGCGGACGAAATTCAGATCTACAAATATGTGGTGCACAACGTCGCTCATCGCTTCGGTAAAACCGCGACCTTCATGCCAAAACCGATGTTCGGCGATAACGGTTCCGGCATGCACTGCCACATGTCTCTGTCCAAAAACGGCACCAACCTGTTCTCTGGTGACAAATATGCTGGTCTGTCTGAACAGGCGCTGTACTACATTGGCGGCGTGATCAAACACGCTAAAGCGATTAACGCCCTGGCGAACCCGACCACCAACTCTTACAAGCGTCTGGTCCCGGGTTACGAAGCTCCGGTCATGCTGGCTTACTCTGCCCGTAACCGTTCTGCTTCTATCCGTATTCCGGTGGTGGCTTCTCCGAAAGCACGTCGTATCGAAGTCCGCTTCCCGGATCCGGCAGCGAACCCGTACCTGTGCTTTGCAGCCCTGCTGATGGCTGGTCTTGACGGTATTAAGAACAAAATCCACCCGGGCGAAGCGATGGACAAAAACCTGTACGACCTGCCGCCGGAAGAAGCAAAAGAGATCCCACAGGTTGCAGGCTCTCTGGAAGAAGCACTGAACGAGCTGAATCTGGACCGCGAGTTCCTGAAAGCAGGTGGCGTGTTCACTGATGAAGCCATCGATGCTTACATCGCGCTGCGTATTGAAGAAAACGACCGCGTACGCATGACGCCGCACCCGGTAGAGTTTGAGCTGTACTACAGCGTTTAATGATAATTAGTTGTAATTCCCGTAGATTTCTTATTGCAGCAAGGCGGCAAGCGAAGGAATCCCGATGAGCTTAGTCCACTAAGTGATTCGGGTGACTGAGAGCAGCCAACACCGCTGCGGTAAGAAAGATACGGAGAATTTTAGTTGCCGTGGAAACTTTTAGCCCATCACACGATGGGCTTTTTTCACCGTCAACAACCTGATCCTTCGCGCTTTTTCTACATAAAAAGCTATAATGCACTAAATTGGTGCACACTATTCAGGAGACTGCTATATGGCAACAGGCACGCTGCCCGATGCTGGGCAGATCCTCAATTCTTTAATCAACAGCATCTTACTGGTCGACGATGAGCTGGCGGTGCATTACGCCAACCCGGCCGCGCAGCAGTTACTCGCCCAAAGCTCCCGCAAACTGTTTGGTACACCGCTTCCTGAACTCCTGAGCTATTTTTCTCTGAATATCGAGCTGATGCGCGAAAGCTTAGAGGCGGGGCAAGGTTTTACCGACAATGAAGTCACGCTGGTGATTGACGGGCGTTCACACATTCTGTCTCTCACCGCGCAGCGTTTGCCGGACGGTCAGATCCTGCTTGAAATGGCACCGATGGATAACCAACGCCGTCTGAGCCAGGAGCAGCTACAGCACGCTCAGCAGGTCGCCGCACGCGATCTGGTACGTGGACTGGCGCACGAGATTAAAAACCCGCTCGGTGGCTTACGCGGCGCAGCACAGCTATTAAGCAAAGCCCTGCCCGATCCGGCGCTGCTGGAATACACCAAAGTCATTATTGAACAGGCTGATCGACTGCGTAATCTGGTCGACAGGTTATTAGGCCCGCAGATGCCAGGAACGCATGTCACGGAAAGCATTCATAAGGTGGCAGAGCGCGTGGTAGCACTGGTTTCTATGGAGTTACCGACCAACGTCACGTTGGTCCGTGATTACGATCCCAGCTTGCCGGAACTGCCGCACGACCCGGAACAAATCGAGCAGGTGTTGTTGAACATTGTCCGCAATGCGTTACAGGCGCTGGGGCCCGACGGCGGAGAGATTGTGCTGCGTACCCGCACCGCTTTCCAGCTCACGCTGCACGGCGAGCGCTATCGCCTGGCGGCGCGTATTGACGTTGAAGACAACGGGCCGGGGATCCCTTCCCACTTACAGGATACGCTGTTTTATCCCATGGTCAGCGGCCGCGAAGGCGGCACCGGGTTAGGATTATCTATCGCCCGCAATTTGATCGATCAGCATTCCGGCAAAATTGAATTTACCAGTTGGCCAGGTCATACCGAGTTCTCGGTTTATCTGCCGATTCGGAAATAGAGGTGCTTATGCAACGAGGGATAGCCTGGGTAGTCGATGACGATAGTTCCATCCGTTGGGTGCTTGAACGTGCTCTCGCCGGAGCAGGTCTGAGTTGTACGACCTTTGAAAACGGTAACGATGTGTTGGGCGCGCTGGCAAGCAAAACGCCGGACGTACTGTTGTCCGATATTCGGATGCCGGGAATGGACGGGCTGGCGCTATTAAAACAAATTAAACAGCGTCATCCGATGCTTCCGGTCATCATCATGACCGCGCATTCCGATCTGGATGCCGCCGTCAGCGCCTATCAACAAGGGGCGTTTGATTATCTGCCGAAACCCTTTGATATCGATGAAGCGGTGGCGCTGGTTGAGCGCGCCATCAGCCATTATCAGGAACAGCAGCAGCCGCGCAATATTCAACTCAACGGCCCGACAACCGACATCATCGGTGAAGCGCCGGCCATGCAGGATGTGTTTCGTATTATCGGGCGGCTCTCTCGTTCCTCCATCAGCGTGTTAATCAACGGGGAATCCGGGACGGGTAAAGAACTGGTTGCGCATGCCCTGCATCGCCACAGTCCACGCGCCAAAGCGCCGTTTATCGCACTGAACATGGCTGCGATACCCAAAGATTTGATCGAGTCCGAGCTGTTTGGTCATGAAAAAGGGGCGTTTACCGGGGCAAATACCATTCGTCAGGGACGCTTCGAACAGGCCGATGGCGGCACACTCTTTCTTGATGAGATAGGTGACATGCCGCTGGATGTGCAAACACGCCTGTTGCGCGTGCTGGCTGACGGTCAGTTTTACCGCGTTGGCGGGTATGCGCCGGTGAAGGTGGACGTGCGAATTATCGCGGCAACCCACCAGAACCTCGAGTTACGCGTCCAGGAAGGAAAATTTCGTGAGGATCTGTTCCACCGTCTGAACGTCATCCGCGTACACCTGCCGCCACTGCGCGAGCGTCGGGAGGATATTCCGCGCCTGGCCCGCCATTTCCTGCAAGTTGCGGCTCGCGAACTGGGCGTAGAAGCCAAGTTATTGCACCCGGAAACTGAAGCCGCACTGACGCGTCTGGCGTGGCCTGGCAACGTTCGCCAACTGGAAAACACCTGTCGCTGGTTAACCGTAATGGCTGCCGGACAAGAGGTGTTGATTCAGGATCTCCCTGCTGAACTGTTCGAAGCCACCGCGCCGGAAAGCCCGTCTCATCTCCAGCCTGACAGTTGGGCCACGCTGTTGGCGCAGTGGGCGGATCGGGCACTGCGTTCCGGTCATCAAAACCTGTTGTCAGAGGCACAACCTGAAATGGAACGCACGTTGCTGACAACCGCGCTACGTCATACACAGGGCCATAAACAGGAAGCGGCACGCTTGCTCGGATGGGGGCGTAATACCCTGACGCGTAAGTTAAAAGAGCTGGGAATGGAGTAACGTCACACGCTTGTGTAAAGATTAATAATTGAGCGCAAATTGCCGTTATTTTGCGCTTTACTGTTCCGATGAGTTCAGTATGATCGTGCCCGGCAAACGGGGGATTTACTATGCTGGAATCGATTATAAATCTGCTATCAAGCGGAGCGGTCGACAGCCATACGCCACAAACTGCGGTCGCCGCAGTACTGTGCGCCGCGCTGGTTGGGCTGTTCAGCTAATACTGTGCCGGATGGCGCTAATGCTTAATGGCTCTACAAGTTGTAGGCCGGATAAGCGAAGCGCCATCCGGCAACAGATTAAATCACTCGCGAAAACTGCTGCATCCGCGCTTTCTGGCGCAGATAAGCATCAAAGCACATACAAATATTGCGAATCAGCAGGCGGCCTTTCGGCGTGACCTGAATGCCCTTCTCTGTCACATCCACCAGCCCATCCTTCGCCAACGGCGACAACAGCTTCAGGTCTTCGGCAAAGTAATCCGCGAAGTTAAGATCCCACTGCTGTTCAACCACCGCATAGTCGAGGCGGAAGTTGCAGATCAGCGACTTGATAACATCACGACGAATACAGTCATCGCGGGTGAGCGCAATGCCGCGCCACAAGGCATTCCCCTGTTCATCCACCTGCTGATAGTAGAGTTTCAACTCTTTCTGGTTCTGCGCGTAGCAATCGCCAATCATACTGATGGCAGAAACGCCCATCCCCAACAGATCGGTGTCCCCCTGGGTGGTGTACCCCTGGAAATTACGATGGAGTACACCTTCGCGCTGGGCAATCGCCAGCTCGTCATCCGGGCGAGCAAAGTGATCCATGCCGATAAACTGATAACCGGTCTCTGTCAGCAAGGTGATGGTTTCCTGCAAAATATCCAGCTTCTGCTGCGCGCTGGGCAGATCGGCATCTTTAATTTTGCGCTGTGCGGCAAACAGCGTCGGCAAATGCGCATAGTTAAACACGCTCAGACGGTCGGGGCTTAATTCCGCCACCCGCTTCAGAGTAAATGCGAAACTTTCCGGTGTCTGTTTGGGTAAACCGTAGATCAGATCGATATTGGTCGAAGTAAAACCAATGTCACGCGCATGATTGAGCAGCGCAAAGATAAACGCTTCATCCTGCTCACGGTTAACCAGTCGCTGGACCTCTTTATTGAAGTCCTGCACACCCATGCTGAGACGATTAAAGCCTTCTGCGCGTAAATGATCGAGCACATCCAGTTCAATCTCACGGGGATCGACTTCGATCGAAATCTCCGCATCCGCATTGAAGTGGAAATTATTTCGCAGCAACGTCATCAGGCGGCTGATTTGCGCTTTATTCAGGTAGGTTGGCGTACCGCCGCCCCAGTGCAGTTGGCTAACCTGGCGCCCGTCAAACAGCGGCGCACGATGAAGGATTTCCTGTTCCAGGGCATCCAGATACTGATCGGCCTTATGCTGCTGGCGGGTCACAATCTTATTGCAGCCACAGAAGTAGCAGAGCTTGTGGCAAAACGGGATATGGACGTAAAGCGAGAGTGGACGCTCAGGATAGCGCGCTACGGCTTGTAAAAATGCCGGTTCGCCAAACGCATCTGAAAATTCCAGTGCGGTCGGGTACGAGGTATAGCGTGGCCCGGAATAGTTATATTTCTGGATCAGGGCCAAATCCCAGTCTATTTGTTGTTCAGACATGCTCACTCCTTCCGATGGCGTCTCTGGCGGGTACGGCGTACCGGCCTCACTCCATTTCGAGTGCTAAGCCGGCTGCGCAGCCACTTCTGTCGCCGCGACAACCGCTGTAGTTTAACGAATAACCACACCAGATAACATATAACCGGAAGGGTTATAAGCAGGACGGGCAGGCCCACGGTGTAAACCGTTAGTTACCGCCCCGCAGCAGGCGCATCATATCTTCCTGCTTCTCATCATCTTCTTCTTCTTCGTCGTCATCGTAGGAGAGGCCCAGCTTCTGCATCAGTTCATCGATGCGATCCAGTTTGGCATCCACCCAGGACTGGTCTTCCGCGCTCAGGGTTTCGCCTGCTTCCAGACGTTCTAACAGCGCATCCAGGCGCTCATCCGTTTCCAGTAAATCCAACTCAGCCTGCGGTGAAAGCATAGGTTTCTCACTCTTCGGTTTGTGCTGTTTGGTGACCTTTTCGGTCACGCCTAATGGAATAGGGGTTTTACTGCCGATGCGTGGATCTTTCTGTTGATTCTTGTTTTTGCCGCCTGACGCTGCATCGCCACCGGCCGCACGGCTACCCGCCGCGTGTCCACGGTGTTTTTTCTGACGCTTGCGGTCACGAGCTTCCTGGTTCAGCTCTTCACGGGTTTTACGGCGTGCCTTCGCAGGGCCTTTGCCGCGTGGTGTAGAAGTGGATTTCATAGTGATTCGTCTTTGGCTGTTTTATTCAGTATATAATTGCGCCGGAATCTAGCAGAAATAAAGAAAAAAGGCGACAGATTGCTCTGTCGCCTTTTCACCTTACTCACAACCCTGAACGGGTCCTACATTCCCTGTCGGCTGTCAACACACCCTGTTTTTCCTTCAGCCTGGAACATTCCGTGTCTTTTCCGTTTCCGTATACTAACGTCTCCGAACGCCTGTCATCCTGACAATCCTGTGTCTTCGCCTCCTGGCGCTCCTGACCCTCATCCTGAGTCGTCTTCCTGTACAGCTATCCTCGCTATGAGGGCTACTCTACTCTTTTGAAGTAAAGTAACAAGTCACTGGCCGCTCAGTTCTGGCATTTTCAGAATATTACATGCTTTTAATACCATGATTTAGTTGATTTATTTAATTATTTTCCCTGCAATTACTCTTAAATTTCGTATAAGAATGATCGGCAATGTCTTACAACGAGCAAGGTTTTTACTCACAACAACCTCATGTCGAAAAATCAGTCTTTTGCTCCTGTTCAGGTATAATCGCGACAAAGCTTTGACTGACGGAGACGACCGCTTTGATTAACCTGAATTATCAACAGACGCACTTTGTAATGAGCGCGCCTGATATTCGCCATTTACCTTCCGATACTGGAATCGAAGTGGCATTTGCTGGCCGTTCCAACGCAGGTAAGTCCAGCGCGCTGAACACGCTGACCAATCAGAAGAGCCTGGCGCGTACCTCAAAAACGCCTGGCCGTACTCAACTTATTAACCTGTTTGAAGTGGTCGACGGCAAACGACTTGTTGACCTACCCGGTTATGGTTACGCCGAAGTGCCGGAAGAGATGAAGCGCAAGTGGCAACGCGCACTGGGTGAGTATCTGGAAAAACGCCAGAGCTTGCAGGGACTGGTAGTGTTGATGGATATTCGTCACCCGCTTAAAGATCTCGACCAGCAGATGGTCCAGTGGGCCGTTGAGAGCAACATCCAGGTGCTGGTGCTGCTGACGAAAGCCGACAAACTGGCGAGTGGCGCGCGTAAGGCCCAGTTGAATATGGTCCGTGAAGCGGTGTTAGCTTTTAACGGCGATGTCCAGGTTGAGACCTTTTCATCGCTGAAAAAGCAAGGTGTGGATAAATTACGGCAGAAACTGGACAGCTGGTTTAACGAACTGGCACCAGTTGAAGAGAACCAGAGCGGGGAGTAATTCTGCGCGACACCGGATAACGACGCGGTACGTCTTATCCGGTCTGGCACGCCGGCCATATTTTTCTTTCGCCCATAAAAAACGCCCCAGTCAGAAACTGACTGGGGCGGCTAAAATATTCAGCCAAATCCGATTACGTGAAGTAAAAGGTCTGAAAGATAGAACATCTTACCTCTGTACCCTACGCGAATAACTTTACTCTTTTTTGAGCAGCTCAGAAAGCACTTTTTGTAATTTTTTTTCATTCTTTACATAGGTAATTCCAATGTCCATCACAAAACGAGCGTACTTATGTTGCTTAATTACGAAAAAAGCGCGTTATCCAGCGACCACTTAGTGCGCCTGATCCCAGTTCTCACCACTCCCGACTTCCACTAACAGCGGCACATCAATGCGCGTGCAGTTTTCCATCAACTGATGGATCTTTTTCGCTGCCGCGTCCAGGTCGTCTTTGTGTACTTCAAACACCAGTTCATCGTGCACCTGCATAATCATACGCACGCGTGGTTTTTCCGTTTCCAGCCAGCCATCGACCGCGATCATCGCCCGCTTGATGATATCGGCTGCAGTTCCCTGCATTGGGGCGTTAATCGCCGCACGCTCAGCGCCGGCACGACGCGCGCCGTTGCTGGATTTGATATCCGGAAGATAGAGGCGGCGGCCTTCCAGTGTTTCAACATAACCCTGCTCTTTCGCCTGCGCACGCGTACGTTCCATATACTCCAGAACGCCCGGATAGCGTTCGAAATAGAGGTCCATATACTTCTGCGCTTCTTTGCGCGGAATGTTTAACTGGCGCGCCAGTCCGAATGCGCTCATGCCGTAGATCAGACCAAAGTTGATCGCCTTCGCGCTGCGACGCTGCTCACTGGTCACGGTCTCCAGCGCCAGACCAAATACTTCTGCGGCGGTGGCGCGGTGAATATCTTTCCCTTCGGCAAACGCCGTCAGCAGGCCTTTGTCGCGTGACAAGTGCGCCATAATTCGCAGCTCAATCTGCGAATAGTCCGCAGAAACAATCAGGTAATCCTTCGGCGGGATAAATGCCTGACGGATACGACGTCCTTCCTCGTTACGTACCGGAATGTTTTGCAGGTTTGGGTCGGTTGATGACAGGCGGCCCGTCGCGGTCACGGCCTGATGATATGACGTATGCACACGCCCAGTTTTCGGGTTAATCATCAGCGGCAGTTTATCAGTGTAGGTCGATTTCAGCTTCGCCAGGCCACGATACTCAAGAATCACTTTAGGTAATGGGTAATCCAGCGCCAACTCTTCCAGCACCTCTTCAGACGTCGATGGCGCGCCGCCCGGCGTTTTCTTCAATGGCTTAATGCCCTGCTTTTCGAACAGGATCGTTTGCAACTGCTTGGTTGAAGAGAGGTTAAACACTTCTCCTGCGATATCATGAGCCTTCTGTTCCAGCTCCGCCAGACGCAGAGTGATCTCCTCGGAGTGCTTATGCAGTACCGCAGGGTCGATCTTCACACCGTTACGCTCTACACGAGATAACACCGGAACCAGCGGCATTTCGATGTTTTCAAAGACATTCAACGGTCCTTTGTGCTGCTGCAATTCTGGCCACATTTTCAAATGCAGTTGCAAGGTGACATCGGCATCTTCTGCCGCGTAACGCCCGGCCTCTTCCAGCGCAATCTGATTAAAGGTCAGTTGGTTCTTCCCTTTACCCGCAATTTCTTCGAAGGTGATGGTTTTGTGCTTCAGCCAGCGATCGGACAGGCTGTCCATATCGTGGCGTCCGGCAACACTATTCAGAATGTACGATTCGAGCATGGTATCAAAAGCAATGCCCCGCAATTCAATGCCATAATTCGCCAGAATGCCGCGATCGTACTTCAGGTTTTGTCCGACCTTACGCGCGTTTTCATCTTCCAGCAGCGGTTTGAGCATCGCCAGCGCGCGGTCACGGGAGATTTGATCCGGTGCATCCAGATAGTCATGCGCCACGGGTACATAAGCCGCCACGCCCGGTTCAATGGCGAATGAAAGCCCTACCAGATTGGCTGAGATGTTATCCAGACTGTCGGTTTCGGTATCGAAGGCAAACACCGGCGCTTTTTTCAGCTTCGCAATCCACGTTTCCAGCGTCGACTCATCGAGAATGGTCACGTAGTTATCGTAGGAAAGTACGGCAGCGGCTTCTTCCACGGTTTCATCAACGACGATCGTCTCCTGCGGTTTTGCTGCCGGTTTCGCCCCTTTCGCCTGTAGCCACTTGCCAGCTTCAACATCAGCGGTCCAGCGTTTGAACTCATACTTTTTAAACAGCCCGACCAGTTCGTCAGCCTGTGGCTGTTGCACTTCCAACTGTTCGCAGGTCAGTTCCAGCTCAACGTCTGTTTTGATCGTCGCCAGTTTATAGGAGAGATAGGCAACCTCTTTATTTTGCTCAAGTTTACTCGCCATGGTTTTCGCACCACGGAACGTCAACCCGGCAATTTTATCTGACTCAGCGTAAAGCGTATCCAGACTCCCCAGTCCCTGTAACAGTGCCTGAGCGGTCTTTTCCCCAACGCCTGGCACACCTGGAATGTTATCGGAGGAATCGCCCATCAGCGCCAGAAAGTCGATGATCAGTTCGGGTGGCACGCCATATTTTGTCACTACCTCATCCGGACCAAGAATGGTATTGGTCATGGTATTGATGAGTGTGATGTTTGGAGTGACCAACTGGGCCATATCTTTATCACCGGTACTAATCAGCACCGGCCGTCCCATTTTTTCTGCTTCACGCGCCAGGGTGCCGATTACATCGTCCGCTTCCACACCGGATACGGCCAGAAGCGGCAGCCCCATCGCTTTCACCATCGCATGCAGCGGTTCGATCTGCGCCCGCAGATCGTCCGGCATTGGCGGGCGATGTGATTTGTAATGCTCGAATAATTCGTCACGGAAAGTTTTACCCTTGGCATCAAATACCACTGCGGCATGTGTTGGCTGATACTGGAGGATCAGGCTGCGCAGCATATTGAGGACACCGTACATCGCGCCTGTCGGTTCACCTGCGCTATTGGTCAGCGGCGGAAACGCATGGTATGCGCGATAGAGATAAGAAGAGCCATCTACAAGGATAAGTGGGTTTTCTGGGATCTGAACCATAATGTCCGTGCCTGTTTATCAGATTATGGATAAAGGATGCCACAGACGGGACGAAAACATGAGTTTTTCACCGCATTTGTCGTAATTCTTTTGTAGATCTTCTGGATCGCTCGCAAAGCCGCCTGTGGATAACTTTGTGTATAATTAATATTCATCGTATTAATTTCAAAGCAATGCTTTCGTTATCATTTATTATATTGTTAAATTTCAATTACTTATAAAAATAATAACATAAACCCTTTATATTTTCATTGAATTACGGAATGTGGATAGATATTGCCTATTTTTCTCTGTCGCGAAGAACCGTCATTTGAGTCATTTTCTGATAAAATCAGCCCCCTTGCGCGACTTTAGCGTACTGTTGATGGCTAATCCTTTGAATAATTTAATCATGATGAGACTGCTCGCTGCAGTCACTCTATTGCTGAGCATCGCATCGACCATTGTGGTCACCATTTTGTGCTCTGTACCCATCATTCTTGCCGGCCTGGTAAAGCTCCTGCTACCCGTTCCTTTCGTCTGGCGCAAGGTATCCCTGTTTTGTAATTTCATGATGTACTGCTGGTGTGAAGGCCTTGCCCTGCTGCTGCATTTCAACCCATGGCTGAAATGGGATGTACAAGGTCTGGAAGGGCTAAGCAAGAAAAACTGGTATCTGCTGGTGTGTAATCACCACAGTTGGGCGGATATCGTGGTGCTGTGTGTACTCTTCCGTAAACACATTCCCATGAATAAGTATTTCCTCAAACAACAACTGGCCTGGGTGCCCTTTATCGGTCTCGCCTGCTGGGCGCTGGATATGCCGTTTATGAAACGTTACTCACGAGCCTATCTCCTGCGCCATCCAGAGCGTCGGGGTAAGGATGTTGAGACCACCCGCCGGTCCTGTGAAAAATTTCGCGCACATCCCACCACAATCGTCAATTTCGTCGAAGGCTCTCGCTTTACCGAAGAGAAACGTCAGCAGACTCGCTCGCCATATAAACATCTGTTGCCGCCAAAAGCCGCAGGCATCGCAATGGCGCTGAACGTGTTAGGTTCGCAATTCGATAAATTACTTAACGTTACGCTGTGCTATCCAGAAAACGACCGCACGCCATTCTTCCATATGCTAAGCGGGAAACTGACGCGCATTGTGGTTCGCGTGGATATGCAACCCATTAAGGAAGAACTCCACGGCGACTACGTTAACGATAAAGGATTTAAGCGTCGTTTCCAGCTATGGCTGAACACGCTGTGGAGCGAAAAAGATGCGCTAATAGAAGAGATTAAAGCAACAAACAAAAACGCCGGTCAGTGACCGGCGTTGCTTTTATTTCTTACCAACCAGGTATTTCACCGTGTCCGCATATTGCTGAACAAAGATATCCATGCTGCTGGTATCCATGCCCTGCGGATTCACCTGATATTTGCCATTAACAAACATTGCCGGAACGCCCTGCAACTGCAGATCGGCAGCGGCTTTCTCCTGCTGCGCAACCAGTGATTTCACGACAAAGCTGTTCCACGCGGCATCGTAATCTTCGCCTTTAATGCCAGCATCCACGAATACTTTACGAATATCCGCAACGCTCTGCACCGTCTGGGTTTTCTGTACGCCTTCAAACATCGGCACTGTCACTTTATCTTCTACGCCCAGAGCCATCGCGACGGCCCACGCCTGCGTCAGATCCTTGCCCAACGGCCCCAGGAACTCAACGTGGTATTTGGTCATTTTGACGCCTTCAGGAAGTTTTTTCTTCACGTTCTCAGAAACATGAAGGACTTCTTCAAACTGGTAGCAATGTGGGCAATAGAACGAGAAAAACTCCAGCACCTGCGGTTCACCGGCAACGGGCTTTTCCAGGGTGGTATACTGCTTACCATCCTCGAATTGCGCAGCCGATGCGCTAAAAGCTAAAACCATACCAGCCAGCGCCAGCCAAATCTTTTTCATGATTACGTCTCCGATTAATACATAGGTGTTAATTGTAATGGGGGTTCTTGCAGAACTTTTGCCTGCTCGATAAATGTCGCGGTCTGTCGTTGCCAGTAATCTTCCCCGGTTAACCACGGGAAGTTTTTAGGAAACGCAGGATCGTCCCAACGACGCATCAGCCAGGCAAGATAATAAACCAAACGCATAGCACGTAAAGGTTCAATCAGTTCAATTTCGGAAGTTTCGAACTCATTAACTTCTTCATAAGCTTCAATAATCGTCTCAAGCTGCATACGCTGCTCAGCTTTATCACCATTAAGAAGCATCCACAGATCCTGAATGGCAGGACCGTTGCGGGAATCATCTAAATCGACGAACAGCGGCCCCTCGCGCCAGAGGATATTTCCGGCGTGACAATCACCATGTAGACGCAGGCTGTCAAAATTCGTATGCCACCGCTCAGTGACGGCGACAATTAGCGCATCCGTCGCCTTCAGGAAGGCGGCCTTTTGTGCCGACGGAATGAGTTGAGCATGCTCGAAGAGTTTACGCGGCTCAACGAGGTATTCGTCCAGCCCAATGGTCGGTCGCCAGGTAAATGGCTGCTTACGACCGGTCTGATGCAGACGCCCCAGATAACGGCCCACCGCTTCCATTTGATCGATATTGTCCGCTTCGAATTGCCGACCGCCTACGCTTGGGAAAATCGCGTAGTGGAAGCCTTGATGCGATAACAGCGTCTGACCATTAAAAGCCAGCGGCGCGGCAACCGGGACGTCATCTTCGAGCAGTTCAATCGCAAACTGGTGCTCTTCCAGGATCTGGTCAACCGACCAGCGCTCAGGGCGATAAAATTTGACGACAAAACGCAGGCGATCCTCATCCTGAAACTGGTAAACACGGTTTTCGTAGCTGTTAAGCGGGGTAAGACCAGAATCCACCCGGATCCCCTGCTCAAACAGCGCATCCATGATGGTATCCGGGTGTAATGTCTGGAAATTGAAAGCGTTGTTGTTCATCCCATCATCCGGAAAATACGTCGAATGATTCAGGATATCATTTCATAACAACTTCGGTGGCCCCGCTTACAAGCTTTTACTCTTTAATTACGCCACGGGCGCGCAGCAGCGCCGTTTTGAAATCTTCCTCGTAGTCTTTCTGGATACCGGGAATTACTGCGTCTTTTGCAGAGTCGCGCATTTTCAGGTGATAGATCAGAATGTCGTCGGTTAAATCCGACAGTTCACCGTCAAAACCTGACTCTTTCGCCAGTTTCTGCAAAAATTGCATCAGGTTAAGGTCGGGCTCTTTTTGCCAGGCTGGCTGGAGGAGTTCAATAACTTCATTCAGGCGTTTACATTTCATGGTCGTGCTCCTTACTCTTGAGACAGACACGTTAGCAGGGTCAATCCCACAATAAAAGAGGCGATATCAGTGAATCAGGATAGTGCAATAACAGGGGTTGTACTGGCTGGCGGAAAGGCCAGGCGAATGGGGGGCATTGATAAAGGCTTGCTTGAGCTTCAAGGGAAACCGCTGTGGAAACATGTCGCCGATACGCTGTTATCGCAACTGAATACGGTAATTGTGAATGCCAATCGGCATCAGGAAATTTATCGCTCAGGCGGCCTGAAAGTCATTTCGGATGTAATAGCGGATTTTCCCGGTCCGCTGGCGGGTATGCTTTCTGTTTTCCAACAGGAGAACGGAGACTGGTTTCTGTTTTGCCCCTGTGACACCCCTTTTATCCCGCAGACGCTGGTTGCCCGATTACGTGCCAGTCGCGATCAGGCACCGGTGGTGTGGGTGCACGATGGAGAACGGGATCATCCCACCATTGCGCTGGTTCACCGCTCGGTGCAACCGTTTTTGCAGACCTATCTGCAGTCTGGTGAGCGACGGGTGATGGTTTTTATGCGTCAGGCTGGTGGACATGCCGTTGATTTCAGCGACTGCAAGGAAGCGTTTGTGAATGTGAATACCCTTGAGGAGCTTGATAAATGGCAGGAAAAACAATGATCCCTTTACTGGCTATCGCCGCGTGGAGTGGAACGGGAAAAACGACGCTGCTCAGGAAGCTAATCCCGGCCCTGTGCGCTGCAGGGATCCGTCCGGGTCTTATTAAGCATACACATCATGATATGGACGTGGATAAGCCGGGAAAAGATAGTTACGAACTGCGTAAAGCGGGAGCAGCGCAAACGCTGGTCGCCAGTCAACAACGTTGGGCATTGATGACCGAGACGCCAGAAGCACCCGAACTGGATTTAGCGTACCTGGTCAGCAGGATGGATACTTCCACACTGGATATGGTGCTGGTTGAGGGATTTAAGCACGAAGCCGTCGCGAAGATCTTATTGTTTCGACAAGGATGCGGGCGCAGTGTGGAAGAGCTGACCATCGATGAGCACGTTATTGCAATCGCCAGTGATGTTCAACTCAGTGTGGATATTCCGCAATTAGATATCAATGATATACAGCAGATTTCAGCATTCATTTTGCGTTGGCTGAAGACACAATAAATCGGCCTCGGTACCCTGCTCTGCCAGATAGCACGCCTGCAACTCATCGTGTTCAAAACGCAAAAAGGCCCGGTCTTTCGACCGGGCCTTTCGCTTTATTTGATGCCTG